>JGI25156J39149_1000072_pt1 | contig 79210 bp, 67 predicted proteins | sample AraplaCL_Col_mMS_FD_39149 | JGI IMG/M metagenome (IMG submission 39149)
GAATCCTATTTTATAGGATGCATGTTTCATTTTATGGTTTACATACACCCGGCAGCGCGGCACAATGCTCCTCAGTGAGTTCGGAGAATTACGTCCGAACCGGACGAGCGTAGGACACACCACCGTACGCCAACAGACTGCCGGAGAAAACGAATGGATCAGCCGCTTCAGGGAATCAGGGTCATCGAGTTTTGTAACGTCGCAGCGGGTCCGTATTGCGGTATGTTGCTCGCAGACATGGGCGCGGACGTCATCAAGGTCGAGCATCCTCAGGGCGGCGATACGCTTCGCGCGTGGCCGCCGATTTCTGACGGCTATAGCGAGAATTTTGCTTCGCTCAATCGCAACAAGCGTTCGGTTACGCTAGACCTGAAAAGTCCCGAGGATATCGAGCGAGTCAAGACGCTTATCGATACCGCTGACGTGGTCATTGAGAATAATCGTCCTGGCGTCATGAGTCGTCTCGGGCTTGGCTACGAAACCATTCGGGCAATGAAACCTGGCATTGTCTATTGCTCGATTTCCGCATATGGACAAACTGGTCCACGCTCACAAGAAGGTGGCTTCGACCTGACCGTTCAGGCCATGAGCGGCATCATGAGTGTCACTGGCGAGCCCGGCGGCGCACCCGTCAAATGCGGCGTGCCGCTCGCAGATTTCTCCGCAGGCCTCTACGCTGCGTTCTCGGTGGTGTCTGCGCTACGCGGCGTTGCACAGACAGGCCAGGGTACGCATATTGACGTGCCGATGCTCGGCGCTACACTTGCCATTGCCGCACTACAGACCTCCGAATACTTTGGAACGGGACGCGACCCGCAGAAGCTTGGCTCGGCCCATCCGCGCAACGCGCCCTATCAAGCATTCAAGGCGCGCGATACGTATTTCGGCATGGCGGCGGGCAATAATGCCCTGTGGAAATCGGTGTGTAACGTCGTTGAGCTGCCGGAGCTCGAAGACGATGCGCGCTACACGTCCACCACGCTGCGTGCGCAGCATCAGGTCGAATTGCGCAATACACTCGAATCTATCTTCGTGAATCATGACGCCGAGCATTGGATCGCGCGCTTTCGCGAAGCCGGCGTGCCATGCGCGCCAATCAACACATACTCACAAGTACTCGCGGACACGCAGGTCGAGCATATGCAATGGGTGCAACCGCTTGAATTGCCTAATGGCGTACGGACGAAGACGTTTGCTTCTCCCGTCAGATTTTCGGGTCAAAATCCGGAAATCCGCATGCGCCCGCCGGGACTTGGCGAACACAACGACGAATTGCTGACGAAGTCGGCGGTCGAAGCATGAGCAGCGTCGTCATTGACAGGCAGCCGACGCATTGGACAATCACGCTCAATCGTCCTGATAAGCTGAATGCGCTGTCCGCAGATATCGTCGAAGAGCTGATTCACGCACTCGACGATGCCGAGGCCGCGCACGCATCGCTCATCGCTCTTCAGGGCGAGGGGCGCTGCTTCAGCGCAGGCTTTGACATGAGCGAAGTGCAGTCGCAGACTGAGGGCGACCTCGTGCTGCGCTTCATCCGCATCGAGATGCTGCTAAACAGGATTGCCACCTCATCCTGTTTCACGGTGGCGTTCGCGCATGGCCGCAACTTTGGTGCTGGCGTCGATCTCATTGCAGCATGCAATCTGCGCGTCGCTGCGCCGGGATCAACATTTCGCATGCCCGGTTTGAAATTCGGGCTTGTGCTCGGCTCAGCGCGCTTCGCCCGCATCGTTGGCACGCGCGAGGCACAGCGCATTCTCGAAACGGCCGCGACATTCGATGTGGAGCGCGGTAGCGCGAACGGCTTCATCGAACGCGTCGCGCCCCCTGAAGAGCACATCACGGTGATAGAGGACGCGCTGGAGCGCGCAAACGCCCTGCCCCCAGGCAGCCGTGCCTTGCTGCGGCACGCCCTCGACACAGAGCAGGCAGATACAGATCTCGCCGCGCTGGTACGTTCGGCCGCCATGCCTGGTATTCGTAAACGCATCGAAGCCTATCTCGCCTCGTCGAAGAAGGTGTAGGAGACATCAATATGAACTCGAGATTCGCCAGCAAAGAAAAGGAACTCTCACTCGTCGAGCTGGTAGCGCTTGTGCCGAACGGCGCATCGCTGGGGCTCGGCGGCAGCTTCCTGCATCGCGGGCCTTTCGCATTCGTGCGCGAACTGATCCGTCAGGAAAAACGCGACATCGAGATTATCAAACAGTCACCGGGTTATGACATTGATATCTTGTGCCGCGCGGGCGTCGCGTCACGTGCGCGCTGCGGCATCGTCGCGATGGAGGGGAATTTTGGCCTCGCCCCTTCGTACCGCCGCGCAGTGGAAAAGGGGCAGCTCGAACTCGAAGAGCATGCGTGTGCGAGCCTTACCGCAGGACTGCGCGCGGCTGCGTTCGGTGTACCTTTCATGCCGTGTGGTGGCTTGCACGGCAGTGAGCTGGTTCGGATCAACGACTGGAAGTGTCTTGACGATCCTTACGGTAGCGACCAGAAAACCTACGTAATTCCAGCGATTTCACCCGACTTCGCTGTGATTCACGCATCAAGCGTCGACAGGCTAGGCAATGTGCGCGTCGCGGGCACCTATCACTGGGACCGCATCATGAGTCGCGCAGCCAAAAGCGTACTTGTCGTCGCTGAAGAAGTGTCCAAAGAAAACTTCGCAGATCAACCTGAACTTACCGTTGTGCCTTACTTCATGGTGCAAAACTATGCGATCGTCAGGAACGGCGCATGGCCAGGCTCCTGCTGGCCGTCTTACGCAATCGACTATCCGGCCGTAGACGCGTATCTCGACGAAGACCCGGCGGCACTCGTTCGTCATCTCGACGCAGCCCCCGAGATGGAGGTGAGTCAACATGGCTGAGCAATGGAGTGGTTTTTCCTACATCGTCACGAACCTCTCGCGCTTCATTCGCCCGAACGAGATTACCTTCAGCGGCGTAAATTCGACACTGCCGATGCTCGCGTGCCTGCTCGCCAAGCGCGCGTATGACTGGGACTTCGTTTATATAAACGTCGCAGGCGGTGTCGATCCATCGCCCTCCTCGATCCCTATATCGAGTTCCGACCCGCTGCTGGCCGAAGGCTCATCCTCGATCTTCGCCAACGAGGATTTCTACGATCTTTGCACGCGTGGCCGCATGGACCTGACTTTCCTCGGTGCGGCGCAACTTGATGGCGAAGGTAACGCGAATAACTCCTGCATCGGTGACTGGTCACATCCGAAAGTACGCTTGCCCGGAGGCGGAGGTGGCGCGGTGATGCTCCCCACTGCGAAGCGCGCCTGCACGTGGCGCACGGAGCATTCGAAGCGAACACTCGTCGAGAAGCTCGACTTCGTAACGTCCTGGGGCGGCATGCACGGCGTCGTCACGCCAATCGCGGTATTCGTGAAGCGGGACGGCAGGCTCGCGCTGCAATCGTGGCACCCGGGCTCGACCCTGGAGGAAGTGCGCAATCGAACCGGCTTCGAGTTTGACGCGTCTGGCGCTGAACCTACCGCGCCGCCCACCAGGGGTGAGCGAGAGGCACTTACTGCGCTGGACCCGCAAGGGGAATTCGAACGTGATGCAGCCATCCGACTCAGGTGATGACATTGAAGACATTCACCGCATTGAACCTCGACGCTAGACCGACGAGCCTTGCACAGGCTTTCGAGCAGTATTGGCAAACAAGCGGCGTGACGAACCTTCCCGCACTGACCGATGGCACGCGCACGCTCACTTACACCGAGCTTGCTGATGCTACGGGCGCAGTTGCGGCGGGGCTTCTGAGCCGAGATGCGAGTCCCGGCGATGTCGTCGCGATCCTGATGGACCGCTCACTCAACGCGGTCGTGCTCCTGCTTGCGTCAATTCGCGCTGGACTGTGCCCGTGCGTCTTCGAACCGAGGCTCGCCCCAGACGAAGTGAGTGCACGGCTGGTCGAAACGCATGCACGCTTCCTGGTGCATGATGCGGCGAATACTGCCCTTGTCGAATCGCTTTCGACGCTCGGCATCACTACGATCCTGAGCTTCGCGCGTCTGACGGAACCATCGTATTTCCCCGCCATCAATGTCGCACCCGATTGTCCCGCGCTTCTACTCTTCACATCAGGCAGCACAGGTCGACCCAAGGTCGTACAGCTTGCGCAGGCCGCGCTTATGAATAACGCGCTCGGAGTGCTGGAGTACAGCGCGTTATCAGCCGACGACCGCCTGTTGCACGTAATGCCGATTTACCACACGAACGGCATTAACAACCAGCTCTTCGCGCCGCTACTCTCCGGCTCTTCGGTAGCGTTTTGCCCTCGATTTCGTGCGGACGACATGCCCGATCTGATGGCACGCTTCAAACCGACTATCGTCACCGGAGTGCCGACGATGTACTCGCGTATGCTCGCGCAGCACTTCGACGCCGAGACGCTCTCGACTTTGCGCATGGCTCGATGCGGCTCGGCGCCGATCACAGAAGCGTTGCATCGCGAGGTAGAAGCGAAGCTTGGCTGTCCGCTGGTAATTTCATATGGCTTATCAGAGGCGACCTGTACGAGTACCCTGAATCCGCCCGCCGCACGGCGCGTCGGGTCGGTCGGCAAGGTCTTGCCCGGACAGACCGTAGGATTGCGCAGCGCTGACGGCACGATGAGCGATGCGCCCGGGGTCGAAGGTGAAATTTGCATCTCCGGCCCGAACCTGATGAACCGGTATCTCGGCGCAGACGATGCCACCGCCCGCACCGTCATCGACGGGTGGCTGCGCACAGGCGATCTCGGTCGTTTTGACGACGACGGCTATCTTTACGTAACAGGCCGCATCAAGGACGTAATCATTCGCGGCGGCGAGAACCTGTCACCTTTGCTGATTGAAAGCGTGATCACCGCAGAAGAAGATGTTATCTCGTGCTGCGTGGTTGGGCGTGCAGAAAAGGATCTTGGCGAAGTGCCAGTTGCATTCGTTGTACCGAAAAATCCAGGTACGACAAGCGTGCAACAAGTACAGGATGCTGTCAAAAAACGCCTCTCCCGCATCTATGTACCGCACGAGGTGCTATTTGTGGATTCGCTGCCCGAAACGGCGGTAGGCAAAATCGATCGCAAGACTCTCTCGGCTCGCCTTGCCAGTGGCTTTTACGATGAAAAGCAGGCAGCGCTATAAAGCAGGATGCGCCGTGACTAAAACCGTGATTGCATTTTCGTCGCCAGCTACTCCACGACTTGTGTAGGCAATGCACGACACGGCAGCGAGCGACCGCCGACAAGCCTGATTTTGAACTGAAGCAGACACAAGATTTCGTAATCCGCCCTGCTTCACCACGCGCTACCAGACCTGGCTTGTTTCTCGCAAGCGAAACTGTCACCGCATTTTCTTCCTCAAACGGTGTGCGCCTCATCTCAATGTTGCAAAAGGAGTCCTTCGATCGAACAAGTGCTTGGCTTTATTTGCGCCCTACTGAAGACGCTCGATGAGCTTGCCCCAGTAATATTCTGCGACACCTTGCATGGACAAATGCTCCACACCCGAGTGAGACCCGCCCATCAACGTCTTGAAGTAGAGCTTCTGGTCGTCCGCTTCAACTGTCAACAACTCATTGAAGCTATTGCCGTATGACATCTCCTGCTCAGAATACGTAATCCCTGAAGAGCTTTTCGAGAGGCCGCCAAGCGATATGCGGCAGTACGCGACAGATTTACCGTTCGCATACACCGTTGCTGTGAATGTCCGGGAATCCACACGGTCGAATCGGCCAGCGACTCCATCGTTGCGCTCTTTGAGAGCGGCAAGTGAGCCTTCGAAGAACCGGGCAGTGTATTCGAAGGTTTCTGATACAAATATATCGCGATCCAGTTCGCTGAATTCTTTCCTCAGTCGCAAATTACTCGACCTAACGATACTGCCGCCAGAGGTAATCTCCTGTGGCGGTTCGGCGGCTACGCCGCCAGCATTGTAAATTTCTGCACCCGACGAGCGTACCGGTGAGCTCGTCGGTTTCTTCCCCGCGACTTCCGCGACTGCCTTCCGAATGGCTCGAGCTACTTTTGCAAAAGCTTCGTCACGATTTGCTGCGGACGCGACCGGGTGGCCGTCTTCGGGAACAGCAAGAAGTTTGCCAAATGGCGCAGTATGCCAATCGCATGCCCGCAGTATGACCGGGATAACCCGCGCCGTTTTGGCTTCGTGTTTCTCGAGTGCCCGATGCATTTCGCGCGAAAAACAGTAGTCCGAGGCGATGAAATTCGGGCTCACCAGCAGCAAGATAATGTCTGCTGCCTCGAGATTCGCTTCAATGGTCGCATCAATCTCTGATCCAGCGACGATCCGACGATCATGCCAAGCTTCGATGAGTTCTTGACGTTTAAGCAGTGACAAGTGAACTTCTAGCTCGTCGCGCAGCGCCTCGTCGGCGTGGGTGTACGAAAAGAAAACCGTAGTCATTTATTTCCAGAATCTATTGTCAAAAATCCGGCTAAGCGGCGCAGATACAATGTCAAAATGGACCTGATTTCCCGGCCTCGTCCAATTATGGCGTAGAGGCGACGCGTTCGACAGCGTACACACCTGTACAGCTTGCGTTTTCGCGCACTTTCTTTGCGAAACTTAAGCCCCGTGATAGCGAGCACAAAAAATTCACAACTTTTTTATGATTATACCCATAATCCTTAAAAAATATTGCACGATTAGCGGACAGCCTGCCGCACTCGAGGCTGCACGAAATTCTTGTCCAGCGCTTCCTTGTTGATCTCGCGAACCCTTTGGTATCTCTCGGCCGGGTCCTTAATGTTCTCGCATCCTGCCCATTCCGCCTCAAGAAGGATTACCAACATCTCCAGATGCTGGGTTGTTATGGTCGACTCGAAAATTTTCTGAAACGGCTTCCAGATGATGACCGTGAGCAGTGATGCGCCTCCTACTCCCACAAAAACGATGGAGTACGTGGGCCTCGCATACACGAGACCAGAAACCACCGCCGCGATTACCATTCCTACGAAGACGATAAATAGCGTAAGAGCCATGACGACGGTCAAAATCCACGAAAAGCGGAGGCGGCCGCGCGCGTCGGAAAAGAGTGATTTGACCTATGCAGTTGATCCCGTCGGATCAATGCTAATGCTTGTCGCATGCTACGAAGCGCGAGCCTTGCCGGCAGGCAAAGTAAGTCTGACAGACTACTTGCTAATCGTGCCGCAAGGACCGTCGTTTCGATTGACATAGCCGACTCCGGTATTGAATCTTTCTACGGGAAAACCTAGCCGTACAACGACATATGGCTCACGATGACTTGCGCTCATGTGACTTGGAAGTCGCCCATTGTTCGTCTGATTCCGGGTGCACGCTAGTTCTCAAAACGGTGGCTCTTGAGACAGCCTAGTAAGGCCTACCCCATGGCATTGCTACAGGCATACAAACGCCCGCAAAGGCGACGGCCGAAAGCGCGCGCACAGTTCGCAAGGGGCAGCTCAGCGGCAATGGCCAGAGCGGCCGTTTCGGGACTTCCTTCGGCCCGTCAAAGCGGCAACGCGACGGTCGGCTGTTGGCCGACTGCGGTAGTTCGAAAATCCTCGCCCGATTAACTTGAACTGGGCCTTTCAGCTGAAGTGGAAACGAACCGCCTTCGAATATGTGAAGGCTCCCACTTTGCAAGGACCTCTGCCTGTAGTTCAAACCGCCGCGAGCTCTTTTTCCAAAGCCTGCACGTCGGATTCCGTCCTGCGTCGCTTGCGATACGCTGTCTGAGCGGCGGGTGCATACGGCAATTTCATCCGCCGCTTCGATGCAGTAGCTGTCTCCGAAGCTGATACAAGGTGCCCAAGTGTCGCGGCGGCGCCCGGAGTGTGTGACTGTAGCCACTCTGTAACGACGTCATCACGCATCCAGCCCCTGACGAAGCTCGCGGTCAAGGCCAGACAGTAAAGGTCTTCGTGATAGCCCGGCGTCAGGGACTGCACCGTCTCCTGCATGTGCGTAAGACCCTTTTCCATCCCGGAAAGCAGCCTTGCGCGATGGCGGTCAGACTGCCGGCCGCGCGGATCGTCGGCGCGTTGTGATGCAGGAGTGGCTGCGAGTAACGCGCGCGCCAGATCGCCCGAACAGTTGTCCGCGCCGACCATCACCAGCGCTGCGACCAGCTGACGCGATGTGACCATCCGCCTGAGTGCAGCCTTAGTGCGGTCCGGCAACCGGTATCCAGCCAGCAGTGCGAGTGCCTCTGAACAGATGCCTGCCGGAGCCGCCCGCCCTGTGGAGGTTTTCACGGCCCGAGCGACGAATCTGGCAGGACGGGCGGTGGTCATGAATTCCTTCCGCTCAGGCGATCTCGAAGCAGTCGTGGCATCGTAACGAACCCCTGACGTCTTAGCAGCGCCACAAACGCGGGATCAGACAATAGCTCCCGGAGTACGTTTTCCAGAATGGCCATCTCCGTTCGGACGGATTCCATCCGTCTAAAATGAGTCTGCTGCCGCGCGCGTTCGAGCATGAAAACCTTTCGCGCCCTGGCTTCAGGCGTTGATTTCCGGTTCACAGGACACCGGTCGTCGTGCAACGAGGTCCGACCCTGGGCGTCCGCCGGGACGGCCAGATCCGAACTGACTGGAATCGCCCGTGCCATGGCATCTACCTCGCGACAGAACTGGGGACCGCCGGCAGCACTTCGAGCGAAACAGTGTCCGCTAGCACAAGTAGTGCTTTCAGATCGAGGCGTCGGTACGGTTCAAAATGAGACTGGCCATGACGGAACACCACGGTGTATTCGCCTGCACGGAGACTGCCGCGCGGCAGGATATGGAAATCAAGCAGTTCTATGCCCGTGCGTTCGATACGACCATAAATCAGAAAGTCGATCGCGAAGCAGTCCGGCCAACGCGCGGTCCAGTACGGCAGATGCCCCTGGATCATCCACGGACGGCGCACGACGAGTTGCATCCGTAGCGCCCCATCTACACACAGCGTGGTGGTGTGCTTTTCATACCGGACGTCGTGTCCGAGTTCGCGCAGCATTGCAGTAATACTGTCCGCGACGTGTCGTTCCATACGGCGTTCGACACATCGGTTTTCGGAGCGCTCGGGATCGAGGTCCGGCGCATAGCCGATGGCTTTATACGCTTCGTTGAGACTGCCAAACTCGCGCGCCACCTGCTCCGCCGAGGGCGCGCTGCGGTAGTGTCTCAGTAACTTCTGATTGATTTTGCCCGTGCGGCTTATGACCTTGCGCATGCCATCAATGATTTCTTCACGCGTCGGTCCGCGCCGGCTATGTGCGAGCCTTGCCTGAACCGCTACAAAGAGCCGCCTGTCAACCACAGCGGCGAACGCCCCCGGTACCCTTATCCACTCGTCATAGGGGACCTGTCGCCAAGGACTAGCGAGTTTGGATGTCGTGCGACTGTACACATTGGTACCGATGTATTTCTCATTGCGCAGGATCTGCATGACGTGCTGCCCCTGCCAGGGGCGCCCGCCCCCGTTGACGATCCCAAAGTCGTTCAGGCGTCGCGCTATGCCAGTCGCCGTGACCCGTTGCGTCGCATACCACTCGAACATCTTACGAACGATAGCCGCCTCGCCCGAGGAATCCGGGACAACGATGACACGGTCGGTCTGCACGTTCTTGTATTCGTGGCAGCCAAGTGGTTGTCGGATCTCCCTGCGGGCGTTGACGAGCATGCGACGCAGCCCGTAACCCACAGGCCCCGCAGTGTGAAATCCGCGCTGGACGTTCAGACAGTGGCCCAGAAATATCTTGCGCGACATCTCCCGACTGAATTCGCCCGCCATCGCCCGTTTCATCGCTTTCAACACTGACGAGAGTGGACTGCCGTCGTTCTCAAAGGGCTCAGCGACATAAATAATGTTCACGCCAGCACGGCGGCATGTGTACTCATAGAATGCGCTCTCATCGACATCCTGGAAACGTCCCCAGCGGCTGACGTCGTAAACAAGAACGCTGGAAAATCTGCGAGCGGGATTTTCCACATCGAGCAGCAGCTGGATCAGCGCTGGCCGGTCACGCAATGTGAGACCGCTGATGCCTGCGTCTTCGTAGTCCCGCACGATCCGTATGTTGTGTGTGGCTGCATACCGGGCAATCGCTTCGCGCTGAAAGAGCGGAGAGTACTCCTGGTGATCGGTGGACATGCGAATGTACTGCGCGGCCCGAGGCGGCGCAGCAGGGTGCGTAGAAGGCGTCCGGGCGGAGGACATGGAGGCTCGACTGACGGTAAGCTTCAGTGCTAGTGTTTTTTGCTACGAAGTCAAGATCGGCGATGACGCTCGCAGCGAGAAGCGACCGACATTATTACCCTGCGCCCGCTCCAGTCCTGCATCAAAAACATTCGCGGCGACGTTGCGCGTGGAATTACCTGGGGCCGGTAATTCGCAGGGCTACGAACGCTTAAAGCCCGGTCGCGGCTCCAATCCTGCACGGAGGTTTCATTGAACGAAGCCAAGGCAAACAAATGCACCGGGGTTCGCCTTCATGCGGCGACTGTTATCGAGGACGAGCGTCGACGTACGATCATCGTCTGTGCCAACATGCTGGACGTCGCCCAGACGAACGGCGCTTACGGGCGACTATGTGAGGTCCGTGACCCTTCGCCAGGTCTTCACGCTGCAGCTAAAGCAGCACGACACAATGCTGGCAGGATGCGGAACAACTGATGATCGAATCTACCGGATTGGACGAAGAGGCACGCGCCGAACTGCTCTGTTATCTTGCAATGGCGCAGCTTGTGGCCAGGGCGCGCAGCGGTGATTGGCTACGCACAGATCACCTCGTCGAGTCGACCCGCATCTGGCTTGCCGGAAACGGCGCGACGGCCAACTGGTCAGAGCGGGTGCAACTTGGCACTCTCTCAGAAAAGATCGCGCTCGGCTTGATAGGTCTGCCGGGCTTCGCCGACACGGAATGTCTGGCAAGGCTGTTCACCGACGGCTGGCGACTGGACTATCGATCGCCTGTTGTGCGTGGAATCTACTCAGCTTGCGTGGCCGAGCTGAACGGGGAAGCGACTTAGTCGTCGCATTGCCTTCGACCATGTAGCTATCGATGTTGACTAGCATGTCGCGCTCGCCGAATAAGAATGGCGGACGTCGCATCGGGCCGAAGCCGCCCCGCTCCTGCCATTCGCCGCGTCACGTTGCAATGGCGGCTTTGCATCGGTGAGCGGTCATTTCCCTTTCCAGCGCGCCATCAATTGCTCGGGAACGAATCTGTGAAGCGCTTCGCGCCGGAGCGGCGCTTTTCATCAGGTCGCGAAGCGCTCAATGATCATGTCGAGCAGCGTCCGCAATCGCGACAGCCGACGCAGGTCCCGATGGTAGCCAAGATAGGTATCCCGCCCCGGCGGCGCCTCGTCCATATCGATTGGCACAATGCCTGGGATGCGGTCGCCCAGCGGCCTAGGCAACACGGCGAGCCCGCTGCCCTGGCGGCAGAACTCAGCTTGCACCAGGCGGCTGTTGCTTCGCATCACAACCTGGGCCTCGGGAAGGACTCGCTTTAGCCATAGCGCGTCGGGCATCTCGGCGAACGCCGTGTCCATCGTGATCAGGCGCAGCCCGGCACCGCCGCCGGTCAAAGAGGTCGCGGCCCCGGTCGACCCATAGAGCGCGTAGGAGGTGTGCATCAGCCGCCGTGAGATGACCTCCGGCTCCTCGAATGCCTTGATCCGGAACGCTACGTCAGCTTCGCGTCGCGGCAGGCTGTACAGGCGTGCATCGCTGAGCAGTTCGATGCATACCTTCGGATGGCGCTCGCTGAACTCTGCCAGAACGGGCGCCAGCATGTAGGTGCCGAACCAGTCTGAAGACGAAAGCCGCAGCATGCCTTCCAGCTGCACGTCGGAGCCAGCAAGCCGGCGTTGAAAAGCAAGAACCTCCTCCTCCATCCGCTCGGCGTGTTCGAGGACCGCGTTGCCCTCGTCCGTCAGGACGAAACCTTCGGCAGTCCGCTGGAACAACGCGTGGCCGACGGCTGTCTCCAGTACCCGCAACCGCCTTCCCATAGTCGGCTGGGACAGGCGGAGGCTGCGCGCGGCCGCGCCGAGCGTTCCCGTGCGGGCGATAGCGAGAAAAATCCTGAGGTCACTCCAGTCCATTCGACATCCCTACAAAATTGCATGGATATTGTTCAATTTTGCTTATATCCATACAAGGGAGAATGCGCAACAATCATCAACAACTTTCTGGAGAGAACATCATGACCAAAACGATGAAAGCAGCTGTCCTGGAGGCGTATGGCACGCCGTTCCGAATCACCGACTTGCCGGTGCCGATGCCCGGGCCTGGCGAGGTGCTGGTGCGCATTGCGGCCAGCAGCGTCAATCCGCTCGATACGAAGATCCATGCCGGGGCGGCGGAGCATGCGCGCCACCCGCTGCCGGCCATTCTCGGCATTGACCTTGCCGGCTCCGTCGAAGCAGTGGGCTCCGCAGTGACCGATTTCCAGCCCGGCGATGAGGTCTACAGCATGGCCGGGGGCGTCGGCGGACTACAGGGCACGCTCGCAGAATATGCTGCAGTCGACGCGAATCTTCTGGCGGTAAAGCCGGCGAACCTTTCGATGCAGGAGGCGTCCGCGCTACCCTCCGTGGTCATCACCGCGTGGGAGGGTGTGGTTGACCGTATGGCCGTTCGAGCGGGCGACACCGTCCTGATCCAAGGCGGGGCCGGCGGCGTCGGCCATGTCGCGCTCCAACTCGCACGCGCCCTCGGGGCAGATGTATTCGCGACCGGATCCGCGCATAGCCGCGCTGTCATCGAGCGCCTCGGCGCGACCTTCATTGAGCGGACCGAACCTGTCGCCGATTATGTGCTGCGCCTGACCGGAGGGCGTGGTTTTGACCGCGTCTATGACACGGTTGGTGGTGCCGCCCTCGATGCAGCCTTCCTGGCAGTGCGGCGATTCGGCCATGTGGTCAGTTGCCTCGGTTGGGGAACCCATGCGCTGGCTCCGCTTTCCTTCAAGGAGGCAACCTATTCAGGCGTGTTCATCTTGCCGCCACTACTGTCTGGCGAGGGACGCAAGCATCATCGCGAGATCCTCGATCAGGCGCGGCACTTGATCGAATCCGGACAACTTGTACCCGTTCTGGACGACCGGCGCTTCACGTTGCACAACATGTGCGATGCATACCGCACTATCAGGGCAGGCGTGGCAAGAGGCAAACTGGTCGTCAACATCGCCTCAAACGCCTAGCTAGGCACTGGTGCGGTGCGTTACCACGCCAGTGCACGCTGCGCTGTAGCCAGATGTCTTCTGGAGAGCATCGCGGCCTTTGTGAAACTGGAATGTTGACGCCCGTTTCATATCAGATTGGAGACATTCGTTACCGAAACCGGGCGGTCCGCTCTTGGCCGCGCTCGGTCTCACGTCGGGCAGAGAGATCGGCCTAGTGGCTTGGTTACGCTAGTCGCTGAACTACGGTTCCGCATCCATCGCGTAGCTTGACTTGAGCCAACGCGCCGTTGACGAGCGACAGCTGCGGAGGGACATGCCCAATATCCATGTCATACATAACGGGGCACTGAATGTCGCCAAGCACCGATCGCAACGCATCGATATAGCTCAATTCATCGGACTCGACGCTATCCGGTGCAGCATTCCGTCCGATCAATACTCCTGACAGCCCCTCGAACCATCCACTCAAGCGCAGGCTGAGAAGAGAGCGAACCAATTCGCAGGGCTTCATCTCCGCGTTTTCCAGATAGAGGAGCGTCCCCTCGGCCAAAGATGACTGGACAAAGCATGGCACGTTGCCAAACGATGTGCCGGCGAGTCTCGAAATGGTGTCTAGGCAGCCCCCAATGAGTCGCCCGGAGAGTTCGAGATCAGACTTGCTGAGATCCAATCCCTTCCAGGTTGTCTCTTCGTCGAACAAAGGTACGACGCCGGCTCCAGCAGGCTGATCAACACCCTTGCTTTGGTGACGTTGCGAAGCTCCCTGAGAAAAGGGGGTGTCGGGCTGTACGGTAAAGACGTCCCAGATCGTGGCCGTAACTGCATCGGTATCTGCACCCCCAAGCTGCATCAGGTTGGGGCCATGCAACGTTGCCCAGCCTGCAATGGTAGTGAGCGGGAGATGCAGTGTACTAAGGTCGGAAAAGCCAGAGAACCATTTGGCTGGGGCGTCCGCCAGCGCACGGAAGTCGAGAAGCGGGAGCAACTCCATTGCGAGTTCGCCGCCCCACGGCGGCATCACCGCTGCTATTCCGGGTTCCGTGAGAAATCGCATCAACTCCGAAGCACGTTGTTCGGGCGCGGCGCTGGCGGACTTGTATTGCTGGCGAAGACATTCACCCTCGACCACCCGGTAGCCCCGCTTGAGTAACGCGTCGATTGCCCGGTCGAGGCGTGGGTACAAAGGCGCGGGCACGCCGGATGAGGGTGCAGTTATCGCGATGAGATCGCCATGAGCAAGTGGTTTAGGGAAGCGAATATTCATCGTCTTTATCTAGTTATCCAGGCATGCTCCGTTTGATCTGGCTAAATTGAAAATCATCTAGCGGACCTCCTGCCGCCGCCCTGCCGGGCGACGGGGTTAAAGTGAGTTTGCCAAAACCGCTTTAACCGGAAGGAGGTCATCATGAACTATAGCGGCATTGACCTGCATTCGAACAATAGCGTGGTGAGCGTGATCGACGAAACGGACCGCGTGGTCGCAGAAAAGCGGCTGCCGAACGACATGGCAAGGATTCTGGCGTTCCTCGCCCCGTGGCGAGCCGAGCTGGCAGGCGTCGTGGTCGAATCCACGTACAACTGGTACTGGCTTGTCGACGGCCTGCAGGCTGCCGGCTTCGTGGTCCATCTGGCCAACACCACGGCAATAAAAAAATATGATGGGCTCAAGCACAGCGGTGACGAGACCGACGCGCGCTACCTGGCCCACCTGCTGCGCCTGGGCATCCTGCCTACCGGCACCATCCTGCCGGCGAAGCACCGAGAGGTGCGTGACCTCGCCCGCAAACGCATGCAACTGGTGCGCAGCCGCACCAGCCACATCCTCGCCGTCGCGAACACAACGGCGCGTCAGTACGGCACGCGAATCACGAGCAATCAGGTCAAGAAACTGGACCAGGCCGCTGTCGACCAGTTGCATCTCCCAGACGACGTGGCGCTCGCGGTCCGCGCCAACGTCGCGGTCATCACGACGCTCTCCGCACAGATCGCCATCGTGGAAAAGCGTCTTCAGGAAAAGGTCGCGCCACACGCGGACTACGCCCTGCTGACCACGGTGCCCGGCATCGGCCAGACGCTCGCCACCGTGATCCTACTGGAAACCGGCACCATCGAACGTTTCGCCAGCGCTGGCAACTTCGCCTCCTACGCACGGTGCGTGGACAGCCAGCGCATGAGCAACGGCAAGAAGAAAGGCGAAGGCAATACCCGGAACGGAAATCCATACCTGAGCTGGGCATTCATCGAGGCGGCCAACTTCGCGATGCACTTTAGCGCCGAAGCCAGGCAGTTCTACGAGCGCAAGAAAGCCAGGACGAATTCAGTGATCGCACGCAAGGCCCTGGCCCACAAGCTCGCCCGTGCGTGTTTCCACATGCTGAAGGAGCGAAAGCCATTTGATGTGACCCGCTGCTTCGCGTAAAAGTTACGACGGCGACCGGCAAGCCCTGATCGTTGACTGGCGAAAAGCCACCCAATTGAATGGGATGTTGTGCCGCCGTCCCCGATGTGCAGCAACGCGGATCGCCTGCAACGCGAGCCAGCGCTGGATTGGTGCCGACCTTCTGGCAACCACGACTATTGTGCGAGCCCAATGGACGCGTTGCGGCACCAAAGTTCTTCTGGGGTGGCAGAGCCACCAGGGCGACAGGCAACCGATGTACGCCGATCGCTTGAGCCTGATGGGTGTCTGGCGCGATCCGTCGCAGCCATGAATCGAAGAAACGGGTGCGCTCGGCTACTGCATTCGGTCAGTGCAATCGAAATCGGCTGCTCAGGCAGTCGAAGGTGTTGTTTGCTCACTTGACACCGGGCCCGCTAATGGGTGTCGACGATTCAAGAGCCTGTGTCGAATGTCCCAAACTGGCCGACCTCAGTCCCATGCCGACCTCGATCAATCGTTGAGTGTAGCGAATATGCGAAAGGCATAGGCCGACCCCAAGCCGCCGCTGGGTTATCGGCGTTCCGACGGCCGGTGTGCGGTATGCAACGGTCGCTCAAACGGCTCCCGCGCGACGCTATGCACGAGCGAGGCCGTACCACGGTTGGAGCCGGTAGTTGTAGCCACCGTGGGAAGCCACACTGACTGGCCCGATGATTCCGACTTCATGTCCACGTACCGCCGTTTCGCCCCTTTTAAAAAATCTGACGTATACAATGGCTAGCGCGTGCTCGCCTCCCGAACCGAGCCGCACTCGCGCTCGACTGGGAGCTTGTCATCAAGTCGGCATTGGCCCACCTCCAATTTCAAACAAAAATATGGCAACACAGAGTTTCAAGATCGGCGACAGCGTCCAATTGAAATCGGGCGGACCGGAAATGACCGTTAAGTCCGTCCCGGAAGGCCCCGTCAAGTCTTACCGCTGTCAGTGGTTCGCGGGGAAGAAACTGGACGAGGGTGTATTCCCGCCGGACAGCTTGAAGGCTTACATTGCGCCGCCAGTCTCGACGCCGACACCGGTATCGAAGTAATGGACGCGCCCACCACTGCGAAGTGGATGCTTGCCGCGATAGAGCGAGAAGGTTGCATCTACCAAGACGACGTTGTTGATTACTTGGTGAGAGCAAACGCCGAGCATCTCCTGAGAGAGAACAGCGATGGGAACCCAGTCGTCGGTACCGACGTGCTTACCGCGTTTAGGCAGCTCACGGAAACCACGGTCGTCTGGGTGAAGCCGGATCGGTACTGGCGTTGGCGCGTCGCCGAGGACGAACCCGGAAGAGAGGCACGGGGATGAGGAAGGGGTCGCGAAGCCGCGACCCAAGTAGCTGCCCGCGAGTAGTTATGACAAATTTGCGTCCGGTTGGGCTACAGTGCTGGCACCCACAAAGACGGGGATCGACCATGAGAACACGGGTAACACAATTAGTGACTGCGTGCTGACAGAATGACTATCCTGATACTCATTATGTGCAGTGGACTAGACTAAATCTGACAGTGGTCGGTTTCTCGTGCTGATGCGCGTTGGCGCGGAGGGCGTAGCCCGAAGCGGTGACGCGCGCGGCGAACCGCAAGGAGTCCACCATGACTCAGGAACAGAAAGTCATTCGCGCCAAGGTCGGCATGCTCGAGTTGGCCCGGCAGCTAGGCAATGTCAGCCAGGCGTGCCGCGTAATGGGATATTCCCGCGACAGCTTCTACCGTTTTAAGGAACTGTACGATAGGGGTGGCGAAGCCGCGCTGCAGGAAATCTCCCACCATCGTCCGTTACCGAAGAACCGCGTGGATCCGCAGGTCGAGGCAGCGGTGGTAGAACTGGCTCTGGAACTGCCTGCCCACGGCCAGATCCGTATTGCCAACGAGGTACTCAAGCGCCATGCCCTGAGCGTCTCGCCGCAGGGTGTGCGCAGCATCTGGCTACGTCACGACCTCGAGACCATGAACAAGCGCCTGAAGGCGCTGGAGGCGAAGTCCGCCCAGGAAGGACTGGTGCTGACCGAATCGCAACTCACCGCGCTTGAACGTGCCAAACTGGAAAAGGAAACGCACGGTGAATTCGAATCGGAATGCCCCGGCTATTGCGGCGCCCAGGACACCTTCTATGTCGGCACGCTCAAGGGCGTGGGCCGCGTCTACCAGCAGACCTTCGTCGACACCTACTCGAAGGTGGCGTTCGCCAAACTCTACGACCGCAAGACGCCGCTGCCGGCAGCCGATTTGCTCAACGATCGCGTTGTACCGTTCTTCGATAGCTACGGCATTCCGCTCTCGCGCGTGCTGACCGATCGGGGCACCGAATACTGCGGCAACCCCGAGCACCACGAATACGAGCTCTATCTGGCCGTCGAGAACATCGATCACACCCGCACCAAAGCCCGTTCGCCGCAGACCAACGGCATTGTCGAGCGGCTTCACAAGACCATGCTCAACGAGTTCTATCGCATCGCCTTCCGTAGGAAGATCTACGACTCGATCCCGGCATTACAGACCGATCTGGATGCATGGCTTGACCAGTACAACAATGAGCGCGAACATCAGGGACGATGGTGCTATGGCAAGACACCCATGCGAACCTTCCTTGATTCGCTCGAGCTCGCCAGGGAGAAACTGATCCCTCACTAAAACGCCTTCCTTCTTTACTCGCCCGACTACCTGTCAGGTGCAGTCCAGGCTAATACACATTATGAGCGCGGTCGTGCTGTACGCGCTATACACCAAAGCCAAGGCCCAGCAACCGGCACCGGAGCCAGTACAAGCGCCTAAAGCCGCCCCCGTCGAAGTGCTGACACCCGCGTTCGAAGATGAAACAGTGAGCGGTAAATCTAGCGATGTTAAGACGTTCAACGTCGAGATTAAAAACTGTAACGATAGCGTGATCTGCACGGCTGTTGTGGAATGCCCGGAAAATACCTACCCGTCGCGCCGTTTCGGTATGGCTGTACAGTGGGCATACGATAACAAGGTCGATTTGAGGGGCGCAAATCTGAAAGACGGGGATTTGCAAGGGCTGCACCTCGCCGGTATTGATCTGTCAAACGCTGATCTTCGCTGGACTATGTTTGATCGTGCGAACGTTCGCGGCGCTAACTTCAGTCGTGCAGACATGCGCGAATGCGGGCTAAACACTACTGATTGCAGTCACGCAGACTTTACTCGTGCTGATCTTCGCGGCGCTTATATGTCAGAAACTAAGTTCATGCTCGCGAACTTGGCGGGCGCTGATCTACGCGATACGCGTGCGGAATACCTGGACAAACGCGGCGCGAACCTCGATAACGCACTTTTCGATCATTATCATTGAAGATGAAAACCCGCTTTCGTGACATTCCTATCGGTTCCGAATTTACATTGACCCTAAAGATAATTTCAGGAAGGGTTGACTACAGCCTCTAACCCAAGCCGTCGCTCTACGTCCGAAGTGAGAAATGCGGCTAGGTGCGAATCGCTTTTACAGACTATAGCCCGCTGTCGCAGCCGTCGCTGCGAATTGCGACTGAACGGCCGTTTTCTGAGCGCTGCGGCCGTCCGAATAACCAGGCGATGGGATAGTTGAGTGACTCTTTGTGGCCGATTGTCGCCGAATGCGGAACGTTGTTTCCAGGTTGCCGGAGACGACCAGCACGAAATCGACAAACTGAAAGTGACGCAGGCATACGTGTGCACCGTTCGCCCGGCGACTCCTGGTTGCCTTGCCCTTAAGCATTGGGCACAGAGCAGACTGCGGCAAAATAGGGCAACCTAGCGGCGCTTCTGGTGTGCCATCGCAATCTGCAAGGCGGCACGGTCGACGGGATCGTCCGGATCGTAATCGAACGCCTCCGCTCCGCCGGTCAATCTCGGCGGCGCCTTGCCGAATTTCCCTTTCCCGCCGATCGGGCCAATGCGAAACATCTCCGCCTCGGCAAGTGAGCATGCACTGAGCAGTGGTGCTGCGTCGCCAGTCAGCCGCCCAAACTCAGCGCGGCGCGCGGCGCGCGCGGTTTGAGCGAGCAGTGTATTCAGGCAGGCCAAGGTTCGCCGGCCATGCTGAACCTCGAGGATCAGCCGCCAGATAACTTCGTTTTCCTTGTACAGCCGATACCACTCGCGCAGATCGGCGAGTGTCGGTGGGATGGACGGAGGGAGTGTCACAAGCAGGCAGGCCCAATTTGTCGACGCCGAATTTGGCTACGCGACTTCGGGACCAAACTTGCGGTAAACATAGCAACGCATGGCAGCCTCAGACGTCGTGTCTCCGAGGCAATAAGCATCCTCTGAAGAAGGCAGGCGACGACCGTCTGCTTCTCCGACACAAGCAATCGCCAGATTACCCAGCTCCGCGTCGCAGATAGATCCGACATATATTCTCTCGCGGTCAATGATTGGCTGTGCGAGCGCCAAATCTGACGAAAACTTCAGTGCTGGTTCGCCCCGGGTTGGCATCTTCAAATCAGAAACGCCCTCGGCGCGGGCGACCCAGTAATCGAGCCAAGCCCCTTTTAAATCGGCTACGTACATCGCTCCCTCCTTCGCGGAAGCTCGCAAAACACTGTATGAATGCACAGTAGTATATCCAGGATTTTTGCGTTTGCATCTGGCACTATCATTGGAAGGTTCGAGGGAGGTGTCTATGTGCTACTCAGCCCAGATTGAGGCGGACTACAAGAAGTACGTGAAGATGTTCTGCGCCACCATGAGTATCCGGGAGTTTGCGGAGTTGTACTGGGAACATGGCGGCCGGAATCTGAAGGCCCCGCTGGCAATGGAAGTGGCGTTTTCGGGCGCGCAGACTGATGACGAGCGTCGCATCGAGGCACTGATTGCTGAAAACAACGCCTTGCGGGCGACAAAGCTCGAACAGGAGGTTTTCGAGCAACGCACGCGACTTGCCAGCGCGGAGCGAATTCTGGAAACGAAGGCGACCAAAGCGGCTGTCGAAAGCAAGCGCATTGCCTCCAACAAGATCGACACTGCAGTGCGCCGGATCGCAGACCTGAAGCGCACCACCTTGAAAGATGCCGATTCTCGGATCTATCCGGGCTGGTATGCGCCAGTCATGGTCGTTCTGGACGGTCGGCGCGTCGTTGTCCCGATGCGTTACCGGTGCCGTTTACCAGGTTGGACCGAGGAGATGGAGAAAGAAAAGCCGGGGACATACAACGCGCGGAGAAACAACCTGCGGCGGGTATGGGGGAAGCTATTTGGGCACAACCACGGCATCATGGTCGTCAATCGTTTCTACGAGAACGTTGATCAAAGCGGGAAGAAAGTCGTTTTGCAATTCGATCCGACACCGCCGCAACAGATGCTGGTCGCCTGCCTATGGTCACGCACGCCAATACCCGACGAACCCGATCTTTGGTCATTTGCAGCGATCACTGACGAGCCGCCGCCAGAAGTCGCGGCCGCCGGTCACGATCGCTGCATTGTCCCGATCAAGCCGGAGAATGTCGATGCGTGGCTCAATCCGAATCCGTGCGATCTGGCGGCACAATACAACATACTCGACGACCGCGAGCGGCCGTACTACCAACATAAGATGGCGGCATGACTAGGTGACCTCGTCGCGCGTTCGGCAGGCCATTTCCAAAATGAAAAGAACCCGCTCGAGTGGGCTCTTTCTTGTTGCTGAAAATTTGCTAAAGCCCTGTGCGTTCAATCTCGCGGCTTCTGGCCTACCCTTCCCCCTAAATGATCGCCGTTTCAGCGTATCGGTTGAAGTGCCTTTGAACGGCTCAGTTCGACCCTCAACGGTCTGTTGGCCAAACGCGAGACGAGCGACTGCATTCGAAGTCTTTGGGACGTCCCCGCGTCGCAGCCCGTCACAAATGGACGGCAACAGAGCCACCGCCCTAAAGCCTTCGATTCTGGATAAGAGGACGCCGACAGGTACGCGTGACCAAGAAGACACGACGGCCAGTGCGACCATCGGCGGCCGCGCTAGCGAAGATACATGGACGGCCTACGTCAGGAAGTCGAAGCCAGCGAGTCGTAAGCGATACGGCTTCGCCTCGTCATCTACCCCAAATAGTCGCCGCTCTAAAGACCTCGAAAAGTGGCAGATAGTATGAGGTTAGCCTTCCACAAATATGCGTGACGGACGCCAGCATTTTCAATGCGGCTGGCGAATCCGTCCATTGGAGGGAAGGTACACATGGTGGCATCTTTGCTCGAAGCGTCGCGCGCTCACCCGCTCAGTTCAGAGGTCGAGATAGCGTATCAGGCATCACTGGCAAAACCTGTCGTAGATGCTCTAGTACCGAAGAAGGCGCGGTCACCGTGTATTGGTTTCGTGGGAGAGGCTGCTCTTCTACCACTGCGGCCTTTTGCGCAGGAGTAAGCACATCGGATGGCTTGGAGATTCCATCTGGAATGCTGACGATCGCTCGTTGGGGCGCGTCGGCTTCGGACGCAGCATTAGCGATTTGCGGCAAATCTCTCGGTTTTGCTGGCGCGGCAGCAACGGGCACCTGCCGCATGTTGTTCAGGGCGATTTTGGCATCAAGCAGTCGAACTTTCGCACCTGTGTCTGGATCTGTAAGAGTGGGTGCATTTCGCGTTAATGCCGTTTCAATGCGGTCTGCACTCGCTTGAGGATATGCGGACCTCAGGAGTGCAATGGTTCCAGAAACCAACGGTGCGGACATTGAAGTTCCGTCAAGTGAGTGATAGCCTCCGCCCTTACCAATAGGCCAAGTCGACTTGACTGCAACACCAGGCGCCACGAGCGTTAGGAAACTAGCGCGGTCAGAAAATGCTGTCGCTATTCCCGAGTCCCCAATAGTTGCGCCGACGCTGACGGTTGAAGATATGCATGCCGGACTTTCAGTTGCGTCATCGAATCCATCGTTACCCGCCGCAACTACGGTCAAGATGCCGATCTTACGGAGATCATCAATCTCTTTTTTCATTGCGTCATCATCGCATGTCTTCTGATGTTTATCTCCCGCGCCCGCGCTAATGTTAACCGACGCAACGTTGCGGTTCTGCGCAATAGAGTATATATAATCAAGCGCGGCGATTTGGTCGGATTCCCATGAAGCTATGCACGGAGCGTGTCCGTTGCAAACTCTTTGATCGCTTATGCGAGAAAATATCTGGACTGAGACAATATTAGCACCGGGCGCAACCCCGACGATAGGCTTGCCATCCAGTGTGGACGGCCCGCTCGCCGCGATACCTGCGACGTGAGTTCCATGCTCACAGCCGTCAAGATTCAGTGGGCACGGTATACCTGTGTCCGTCCCGATCTGAGCATGCTCCTTATTGGGACAAAGACTGGAAGACGACAGATCATCCACTGTCGAGGAGAAGCATGCTTCAGCCACAATTTTTCCTGACAGAGCAGGATGTGTCTTATCGACACCGCTATCCAGAATTGCCACGGCGTATCCCTGCCCCGAAAGTTTTTCCTTCTGGAGGACATCTGCTTCGATAATCGGAACGGCGTTCTGCAGCAAGGGTTTCGATAAACGGTCAAGGTAGACAGAATCAATCGATGAATTGCCTGACACGCTCGCGACATTTCCAGATTTTACGGTAACGGATATAAGATTCTTGGAAATAGCGTGTGCATCAATAACTTCGCTGTTCGCTATCGTTTTCAGGGCAAGTGTCGTTGCGACCTCGCGCGAATGACTAGGTGTTTGTTCGGGCTTAAGCCGAACTATCAAGCGAACCGGACCTGATTCTGTTGCTGTCACAGCCGACGCGGATATGGGCGAAGCTTCATTCCCTATAGTCTCGGCCCCGCATTGCGACCAGATTGCAACACCGGTTATCAACAACAGAATACAACCATTAACGCGCATCTCGCCCACCTACATGTGTAGGAAATCTAAGCCAATCGGGTTGGTGCTAAGCACACAGTAGCTACCAGGCTTGCAGCAACAAGTTACCGTCTAAAGCTTGAGAAAACGCTAAGCGCGATGCGCGAGATTTTGTGAGTTGTAGGATAGGAATCTTTCAAATACAAGCGATGTTGCTTGGTAAGGTCTCAGGATAAGGGATGGATCAAAGCAGCAACTCCGTAACAACTTAACGTACCAGAACGCGCAAGAAATGGGTGCTCGACTTTTCCCCGCCCACAGGAGGGATTCAAACGTCAAGTTAGCCACACGGTTGTTTGAAGCCGCCCTGGCGGGTGACTTCAAAGCATCAGCAAAAGAGGTTCGAATGCAATGTATGTGGGCTATCGCACACTAAAATCCTTTCCTTGTTGCGGGTACGAAACATGGTGCGTAGTCTCAAAGAGACTAACTTCCGATAGGAAGTTATCAACAGATGACCCCGAATTCAAAATGGCGAGTGGAACAAGTGAGGACATCGTGAAACCCAAGGCCCTCATCAGTTTCTGCGCGGCAATTCTCATGGCTACAAGTAGCGGATGTGGCTCACCCAAAGCCGAGGACACGGACCTTGCTAAAACGTGGGCCAAAAAGCTCGCTCCGTATGACTTGGTAACGCTCTTTCCGCCGCGTACGATGGTACAACCCGGCGACGTCTATCTCATTTGTTCTGATCCAGGTGATGATGTAAAACCCTCCGAAAGATTTCAGTCAATCTTCATTATGTCGCTGCAAGGTTTTAGCGACGAAATGGAAAAATTTTTCAAATCACGTATGGTTCTGCCGATAGCAACAAACTCACCGGCAAGTGACGCTGCTGTTCTTGGGAGTGTTACGGTTCCTACAGGAATTCAGAAAACCAGCTCGGTCTGGACGGCGCTGGGATTCGCGAGTTTCCCAGAACTATTTCAGGCGGAAGGCTCTGTTACCACTGCGGGGGCGGCAGCGCCCACCGGCTTCGCGATCTTCGGACTCGGTGGTCAACATAAATCGCTGTCAACCTACGTTCTGTCCATGCCGGCGACAGAATGGGCAGGCCTTCCATGGGACACAGCTCAGCAACTTGCATCTGCGGACATCATCGATCTTGAGCATGCCCACAAATTAGACGGAGTGAAAGCCCTTTATAAGCGGCTAGTCGATACTTACACAGCAGAATGCGGAAAAGTTCGGCTGACTTACGTGTCAGAAGTTTATTACACGCGCCATCTAACATTGTCGTACGGCACTGACAAATCGTCTGCTATTAACGCGCAAGCTAGACTTTACATGAATGCTAATCAAGCACGATATAACGTCCAGCAGGCCGCATCGGCAACTGCAGCAGCCTCGGCGGCGGCCCCGGCATCCGGCGCGAGTAATGCGGCCGTTAACCAGGTTAATGCAAATCTCGATGCAGCGCAGGCAGGCGCTCTCGCAGCTGGAGATCTTGGCTTCCCGGGGGCTCACATCTCTTCTGCGTATGCAGAATCGGACGGCGTATCGTTCGATTACATATTCGCCTCGCCAGTTGCAGTGGGAGTTCGTCTGGGAGACATTACTTACGCCTCCGATGGGATAACCCTAATGATAGACGCGTCGATGCCTCCCATCTCGGCGCGCAAGGTCTCCTTGCCATTAAGTAAAGGTAGCGGCATACCGTAAATGCAGTAGAGACCCTGGCGAAACATTGAGGCAGTCATTTGACATTGTACGAACCATGCTGGCGGACTAAGTTTTATGAGATGTAACTTAATGCTATTGACACCGATGCTGGACGCTCTCCGTGACCGCATCATCAGAACTGCCACATCTCGATCGCACACAGCCATGCGCGCGCCATAGCGCCAGCAGAGTCTCGTCAGGATTTCTGCGAAATCTCTGGCCAACATCCTGGACGCAATTTAGATTCAGCACGTATCTGTCGTGTAAGTCTTTCTATTCGCGTTGTCACCAACTCCGAAGGTGACACTGCGTCCCAAGAACGTAAAGTCTGTTGTGGAAAATGGGTCGAAATTGTTGGTAGATACGTTATCGATATACATAGGTAGTTAGTCCGACCGACCGAACAGCAGGATCGGAAGGCGAGATCGTGAGACGTACCGGAGTCGAGTGATGAGCGGCCCACCCTTAAGACTCGAAATTGCGATCTGTGGGTTGGCGTGGAGTGGCCGGTATTGGTCGGTCTCTATTTCATGCACACCGCATACCGAGCAGGCGGTCACGGACTCGGGCGGTCGGCTGCACACGACCCATTCAGGTCCTGCGACGCCGCACCTGCTCAGCGACTGGTTTCCGGATGACGCAGTCGCTCTCCATTTCTGCGATTGAACCAGGAATCAACGCGGTCCCTTATCCTTTTCGTTTGTCACCGCGAAGCATCACCGCTCCCCTTTATTGCCGATGGTTGTTGATTTACTAGCGTGCGGGGTCGCGCACTCAAACGACCGGCCTGTTTTGCTCTATCTGCCAATCGGAGATTACCTTTGCCTCTATCACACGCAGACTATCATCCGGTTCAACCTCTCTCGATATCTGAGATTCGATCTCGTATTTCAACGGTGGGTTTTCGGTGTAAGCATCGATCAGGTCCCTACCCTTTACCACCCTGACATTGGTGATCTTAAGTAGTATTTGATTAGCGGCCTGGTTCGCCCCCTTGTCAACGCCAATGACATCCGTTGGCTTCAAATATCCATACTTTCCATCCACATCGTAAATCGTGAATTCACCGTGATAGGAATTCTGAAGCATCGTTCGTGTTCGGTCTTCAAGCGCAACGGACTTATCTTCGTGCACCACACCGAAGGTTGGCTCTTTGAATTTTTCTGGAAACACCTTCACTCGTTTGAAGCCATTGGCGTATTCGTGATGGTGTTCATTAAACTCCAACCGTTCGAAGACCCCCCAGAATGGCCGTCGCTCGCCTTGGAAATCAACAAATATGTGAGGGCAGTTAAATGCTCCGTCGCCCTTGTCATCGATGAAACCCATCGAATCGAATCTCACCAGGCCGCATCTCGTTAGCATAATCCTGTTGGCACGCGGAAGTTGTTCCCAAAACCCTTTCACTGCAAGCTCTTTTTGTTCGTCATCGCTTTCGCGTCGGCGTTCATCACGACTGTCAACAGGCACGGCGAGATTCACAGCTTCACTGTAGTCCAGTTCACCCCTTACCCTATCAAGGTAGGCATAGTAATTCGAGATTGCAACGACGAGGCCAAGAGGATGATATTCAACTGCATCGAACATTTTCCATCTGGGACGCTTCTCAAAGTCCCCATAACTCTCTTGGAATGGATATTGGTCGTCGTTAAGGTCGCGCAGCAGTATAGGCCTGTGCCTAGGCTCATCCCCTAGGACTCGAAGCAACTTGTTCTTTGCCGCGACAGTCGAACGTATCGTGGTCGCTCTAGATCGCCTACGCGAGACCAGCGAAATGCCAAAAAATGCAAACAGAATGTGATCGTTCTTCGGCTGATAGAGCATATCTTCAAGTTCAGCCGCGCCCCATAGATAGAACTCCATTATTCCTCTACTTCGCAATTCCTCCCTGAACTTGTCGTGCGCCGCCTTCGAAAAATGAGTTGGTGCAGCAAGTATGTATCCGTACGGAGGGTTCTCGGACTTCACCCCGTCCTTGATGATTGTTTGAACCCTTGTTGGCCCCAAGTTCTTCTCGCGTTTGCACTGGATCATCCACAAGTTGCCCTCCATCGGATGAGGAGCTTCTTCGTCAATGTCCTCCTCGCTAACTGCAACTTCCCGTGGCTGCTGCGCCTCATATGCCCGCACGTCGAAACCATCGTCGGCTCCGCCACGACCAGTGGACTCGATCGACTGCCACTGCTTCATGTCATAGACGAGTTGACGAATCAAATCCTCAAATCGATGTGGGTCAAGATCCTCGAAGTGAATGGAACCAAACGTCCGCGTAACGTGGGGCTTTGCCATGGAAACGTCCTGGTGGTCTGGTTCAGTGGGCGTCATTCGAACTTCTGCATCGCGTCAGTGGAGACTAGCGATCAAAGAAGCGTTCCAGCTTTTTGTATTCGAGGTTGTCGTGCTCACCAAATGTCTCTTGCAGAGAGCGTTCGGAGGCTCCGATCAAGCCGATCTGAAAAAGACGCTCAAGATTGGACTTGCCACCGTTCGCCTCAACAGATTTGGCCATCTTTCGGCCTTGATCCGCTCCAGACGGCGATACGTTGAAGAATTTCAACCCGTGCTCGAAGACTGCTCGCTCGATAGCCGCGTTGATATGGTCATCTCGATAGCCATAGCCAATTACCATGAGCCGTGCGCTGTTATGTGCCATGTGTACTGCGAATTGCTCCTGATACCAGCGCAGCACAGGTGAAAGGCCGATTTCATGTGCTTTGTTTCCACCCATGATCAACATCGACTCGCCGTGGTCGGCACCCGCATGCCAGTTCGATGAGCCGTGCAGTTTAAAATACGGCTGACTGCCTCGGACAATACCAAAATCAGCTTCGTTCCTCGGCTCCCACGCTGCTGCCCATCGGCTCACCATCGGCGGCAGATTCGGGTTGACCGGTTTCATACCCGGTATATCACTACCGTTAACCCGTCTGTTTGACAAGACTGAGACATCCAGTTCGAGATATTGCTCCTCAAGCAACAAATCTTGATTCAGCGTGAAGATTGCATCGAACCGTGCCAAGAATCGGCGGACACTCTTGCCAGCATGGTTCACTGGTTCGAAGTTTACAAACCGACGGAAGCTATAGTTCATGTCACCAAACATCGCGGCCACAGCTCGATTGAGGGCTGCAAGCTGTTCGCCATACCTCGCCGGTTTTTGGTTTGCCCGCTCCTTCAGTATAGCGAGAGCCTGCTCAAATCCGCCTTCTTGTTGACTTTCCCAAAGTAACGTTTTCAGGTCTTCGCTTGCTTTAACTTCCGGACAGCCTAACAAATAGGTGAACGCTTCTGACGCGAGCCAACCACCCCAGTTGCGACTAAACCCAGCACCCAGCATCAATAAGTTCATCGCGCGGTTCCCCTTCGTAGGTTCATCGTGGAGCGCCCAAAAAAAGCAGCAGCTAGTCTACAACGAGTCGGCAACATCGCGTGCCATGCCATGCCATGCCATGCCGAGCCGCGACGATGGGGGGCGCGCCTTTGTGCGCTGCTGCGTAGCAACGGCCACTCGAATGTCTGTAGAACCCATGCCTCGAGCGACTGGAGCTGGCCGTCCTTTGCCTGCCGACGGCCGTCGGCAGGCAAAGGACGGCAACTGGAACCGAGCCCACTTCGACGATAACTTCCTGGGATCCAACGGTCGACCGCGCCTTCGCGGTGGCAAAGTCCCCGGACGATCGCAAATTGCCACTAGAGGCTGCGCAGTGCCTTAACGTGGAGTACGCTCACCAGAAAAACCAAGATATCTCGCCTGCTCCTACCGACGATTGGCGGATACCTTGAAAGGGGCATACCATGCAGACGGAACTGCTGGATCTGATCAAAGGATAGAGACGTCGCGGTGATAAATTGCTGAGGCTGTGTTGGATACGCGATACAGGCGCATGCATTCGGTTGCCTCAGCGCGCAGTTGCCGACGCAACTGGGCGACCACGGGCAGACGTTTCAAATTAACTATGAACTCTCATATTTCGGGTTTGACCGCCTTCGTGTTCGCTGGCGGTGGCAGCCTTGGCGCGATCGAGGTTGGCATGCTGCGCGAACTGCTAGAACGCGGTGAGTATCCGGGCTGCGTGGTGGGCGCCTCGGCAGGCGCTATCAACGCAGCATATTTCGCCGGGCAACCGGACGGCGGTGGCGTTGCAATGCTCGAAGCGCTCTGGTGCAAGATCCGGCGGCAGGACATCATGCCTTTTTCAATGCTCGGACTGCTCGCGATGATCCTGCGCAGTCGTGCGCACCTCGTCGAGGCGAACGCGTTGCGTCAGCTGCTGGAGAAGCATCTGTCGTATCAGCGGATCGAGCAGGCGACCTTGCCCCTTCACATTGCCGCGACCGATATGCTTACCGGAGGCGAAATTGTTCTTTCTACCGGTCCTGTGGTGAACGCCGTTCTGGCGAGCGCAGCAATCCCCGGGGTGTTCCCGCCGGTGCGAATTGACGGCGTGGATCTTATCGATGGCGGCGTCGCCAACAATACGCCGATCTCGGTGGCGGTCTCGCTTGGTGCAACGCGTATCATTGTGCTGCCGGCCGGCTTCGCGTGTGCGTTGCAAGCACCGCCCCGTAGCGTGATCGCGCAGGCTATGCATGCGTTGACGCTCGTCATTGCACGGCAGCTCGTGCGCGACCTTGAGTTCTATTCGACGCGCGCGCAGATCTATGTCGTTCCGCCGTTGTGTCCACTCGATGTCTCGCCTTACGACTATACGCAATGCGCGCAACTGATCGACCGAGCTGCGCAGAAGACGCGTGTATGGCTCAGCGATGGTGGCCTCGAGCGCGCTTTGATTCCCGGTGAGCTGCGCGAGCATGAGCACGCCGTGCGTTAATGGTGCGAACAAAAAAACGGCCAAGCCACTTTGTGGCAAGTGCCAGCAATCCGACGAGCATGACTGGCTGCCAATGGTCCGTCTGAAACCACGGGCGAACGGCTGGAAGTGGCCGATCTCGGCCTGACGACAACCGGCTCTGATCGACCCAAACCGGCCAGCCACCCTCGGCGATACCGAACGTCACGTTTGTGCACTAAACGATCACCGCCGCTACGGTGAGGGCAAATAGCTTTTCGTCCTTCCAGCCGAGATGCTGGCAACGTGCTGCGTCGAGGATCGGAGATATTACGTTGTCGCGGCTAGCGAGCCGACTTCTTCCTCACCAGATCGACAAAGTTTTGGGCTGTGGGCGAAATCCCGCTCACTCGATGTGCCAAGCCGAGACTTGCCGTTAGTTGCCCGCCCTGAATCGCCAGATAACGAACGTCTTCCGCCCGGCTTTTGCGCATGCAGGACGGCACGATTGAAATGCCCAGGCCGCCAGCGACCAGATTGATCGTCGACGAAATTTGCGGGGCAAACTGCACGACCTTCGGACTAAACCCAGCTGCTTCGCACGCTGACAGTACCTTCTCTGGCAGTCCGGAGCGCGTGGTCCGCGCGTAAAGCACGAACAGTTCGTCGCGTAATTCGACGAGCCGCACAGACTTGCGCTTGCCGAGCAGATGACCCTTGGGAACTGCGACCACCATCGGCTCTGTCGACATCAGCAGAAACGCAATTGCGTCATCCTCGTCGACGGGCGGACGAACGAAGGCCAGATCGATGCGTCCTTGCCTCAAGGTGTCCATCAACGGCCCTGTGCGATGTTCTTCCAGTGAAATTTCGATGTACGGATAGAGGCTGCGGAACTCGTGCAGCGCCCACGTCACCTCTTCGCGATACGACGCCGACTCGGTAAAGCCGATAGCCAGGCGCCCGACTTTCCCCTGCGCGCTCAGTTGGCATCGCAGCCCGGCTTTCTTGACCTGTTCGAGTATCGCGCGTGCCTCCTCCAGATAAACCTTGCCCGGCACCGTGAGACTCACACGCCCCGGCTGGCGGTCGAACAGTTGCACACCCAGATCACGTTCGAGCGCTTTGATCTGCGACGTCAACGGCGGCTGTGCAATGCCGATGCGCTGCGCCGCGCGCGTGAAGTGCAATTCCTCTGCGACCACGACGAAGTACCGCAAGTGCCTGAGGTCCATACATTAAACGTATCGTGACTTAGACTTCAATATATTAGACGCGATATCCGAGATTGCATAGACTCGGTTCATCCTTTAGCCCCTGCGCTGCTTGCCCTGTAATTGCAAACCGTACTGTCATGCCAACGCGACGATCTCGTCACGGCTGGCCAACGGTCCGGATTGTTTGACGATTCTCACCCAGACATGAACTTTCAATCCCACGACGCCCTCAAACCGTTTCTCGCAGACGGCCTCCCTGCGAGCCAGTTCTATTCTTTGGCTGTGCTTGAAGAGCAAGGTTTCGGCAAGATCTCGCGATTGCCACACTCGGTCCGCATCATCCTAGAAGCGCTTTTGCGCAATCTCGATGGCGTCAGCGTGCAGGAGCACCATCTGCGCAAGCTGGCCGCATGGCAGCCAAACGCACCGCGAGATGCGGAAGTGCCGTTCGTCGTCGCACGCATCGTCGCACCTGACTCATCCGGTGTGCCATTGCTCGCGGATCTCGCCGCGATGCGCGAGGCGGCTGCGAAGTTCGGCGTCGATCCCGCCGATATCGAGCCGCAGATTCCCGTCGATCTCGTGGTCGATCATTCGATTTCCGTCGAACATGCGGGAAGTGTCGACGCGCTGCCCAAAAACATGCGGATCGAGTATCAGCGTAACGCCGAGCGCTATGCGTTTCTTAAATGGGCAGGCAAAGCATTCAAGTCGTTCCGGATCTATCCGCCTGGCACGGGCATCACCCATCAGGTCAATCTTGAATGGCTCGCGCGCGGCGTCCATCAAAGGAACGGGGTCACGTACTTCGATTCGCTCGTAGGCACCGACAGTCACACGCCGATGATCAACGGAATCGGTGTAATTGGTTGGGGAGTAGGCGGTATCGAAGCGGAAGCGGCCATGCTTGGCCAGCCTGTCACGTTAGTCGTTCCGGACGTTATCGGCGTGGAACTCATCGGTACGCCCGGTCCCGGCATTATGGCGACCGATATCGTCCTGACCGTCGTCGAAGCGTTGCGCGCCCGGAAGGTCGTCGGGAAATTCGTCGAGTTCTTCGGCGAGGGCGCAGCGGGCCTCCCGGCGCCCGATCGGTCGACGATCGCAAACATGGCACCTGAATATGGAGCGACCGTCGCATTCTTCACCGTCGACGAGAAGACGCTAGACTTTTTGAAGTCCGTCGGCCGAAACGAAGCCGAGCTTACCGCTCTGAAAAGCTATTTCGAGGCCCAACACATGTTCGGCATCCCGAGTCGGGGTGATATCGACTACACGGATACGGTGACGATAGACTTGTCCACGGTCGTGCCAAGCGTCGCAGGACCGTCGCGTCCACAGGACCGCATTGCGTTATCGACGCTGAAGAGCAAGGTTCGCGACATGCTACCGTCGACCGCCCGCAAAGTCGGCAAACTGAATCACGGAGACATCGTGCTTGCTGCGATCACGTCGTGCACCAACACGTCCAACTCCAATCTGATGCTGGCGGCCGGCATTCTTGCAAAAAAGGCCGTTGCATATGGCCTGAAGACTGCGCCTCATGTGAAGACGTCTTTTACGCCTGGTTCGCGAGTGGTAAGCGCATATCTGAGGGCAGCCAGTCTGGAACAATATCTCGACGCGCTCGGCTTTCAGGTCGCAGGCTATGGCTGCGCCACGTGCATGGGGAACTCGGGCCCGCTGGCGCCGGAAATACTCGAACAGATCGACGCTCGCAATTTGAAGGTTGCGGCTGTGCTATCCGGCAACCGCAACTTTGAAGCGCGCATTCATCAGTCGATCAAGGCCAACTTTCTGATGAGTCCGCCACTGGTCGTCGCGTTCGCAATTGCCGGCCGCAGTGATTTTGATCCTGAAAGCGAGCCGCTGGGCCAAGGCGCGAATGGCGAATACGTGTATCTGCGTGATGTGTGGCCCACATCTGCTGAGCTTGCCGCTGTTTCACCGTATGCCCAGAACCCTCGCAATGTGCCAGATATCTATCGGACCACTGCGGAAGCGGAACTGTGGGATGCCCTGCCCGCGCCGGAAGGCGACGTGTTCACATGGACTGCCGGTTCGACGTATCTCAGACGTCCGCCGTTTTTCGATGGCGTAAAGCCTGATCTGCCGCACCTACCGGGCATCCGGGGCGCGCGGGCGCTTGCGATCCTCGGCGATTCCGTGACAACCGATCACATAAACCCAGGCGGCGCCATTCCACCGGAATCCGAGTCGGGAAAATTTCTCCAGTTCCTCGGCGTCGCACCGCGCGACTTCAACAGTTACATTTCGCGCCGTGCCCACGATCAGGTGATGGTACGCAGCAGCTTCGCCAATGTCCGTCTGCGCAATTCGATGGTTGAAGGCGAGGAAGGAAGCGTCACGCGGCATCAACCGGGTGGCCAGCGCATGAGCATTTTCGAGGCGGCGACGCGCTATTCCTTGGACGGCGTGCCCATGATCGTGTTCGCCGGGGAAGAATATGGCAATGGATCCAGCCGTGACTGGGCCGCAAAAGGTCCGCGCCTGCTCGGCGTGCGCGCCGTGATTGCGCGGAGTTTCGAGCGCATTCATCGCAGCAATCTGGTTGGCATGGGCATTTTGCCTCTCGAATTTCCAGACGGCGTGAGCGCGCAAACACTGCATCTGTCCGGAGACGAGAGGTTCGATGTGTGCGCCGACATGAATGCCCTACGCGCGCGGCAAACTGTCGAACTGGTGATTCACCGAAGCAACGGCGAAACCGAAACCGTGTCGCTGCTGGTGCGTCTCGATTCGGCGATTGAAGAAACCTACTTCCGGCATGGCGGGATTCTCCCCTTCGTCCTGCGTGAACGACTGACGCGGTTCGTCAGTGACCTGCAGGCTACCTAGCCCTGCCATCTCCGCATGCCACTGGCCGACACACGTCGGCCAGTGGCAGATCGTACGCTTTATCCAGAAAACAAGCATGGCCTACATGCAGGAGACGTCATGACATCCGCAACAGACACCCGTGCCGCGCGCGACGTGGCCGACAGCACCCATCGCATCGACTCGCCCGGTCGCCCGCGAATCCGCTCAATCGCCGGTGGCCTGGGTGGCAATCTGATCGAATGGTACGACTTCCTCACCTACAGCATTTTTTCGATCTACTTCGCGAAGTCGTTCTTTCCCAGCGACCAGCCGACAGTCCAACTCATGAACACAGCCGCGATCGCAGCGGTCGGTTATATCGCGCGCCCGCTCGGCAGCTGGTTGATTGGTCTATGGGCCGACAAGCGCGGGCGCAGGTCCGCGCTCACATGGTCCGTCGCAACGATGTGCATCGGGTCACTGATGATCGCCGTCACGCCCTGCTACGAGTCGATCGGTGTGTTCGCGCCGATCGTGCTGGTCGCGGCGAGGCTGCTGCAAGGCTTGAGCATGGGCGGCGAGTACGGCACCAGCGCGACCTACCTGAGCGAAATCGCGCCGCCTCACCGCCGTGGCTTCTTCCTCGGTTTTCTGCAGGTAAGTGTAATCTCGGGCCAACTGGTGGCGCTTGCGCTGATGCTCGTGCTACAGAACACGCTGAATCCACATCAGATCGAGGCATGGGGATGGCGGATTCCGTTTGCGATCGGGGGCTTGCTCGCCATGTTCGCGGTCTACATGCGTCGCAATGTGGTCGAGACGGCTGCATTCAAAGCGGCGCAGCGCGAGGAAGGACCGTCCGTTACTGTGCAATTGCTGCAGCACTGGAGACAGATTCTGCTTGCCATAGGCATGACCGTTGGCGGTACGGTAGGGTTTTATACCTACACCGTGTACATGCAAAAGTACCTCGTCAACACGGTTGGCCTCACGAAGGAAGTGTCGACGCTCGTTTTTACCAGCGCGTTGTTGCTATACATGTTCCTGCAGCCGGTATTCGGTTATGCATCGGATGTGTTTGGCAGACGCCCTGTGCTGATCACGTTTGGACTGTCAACCACGCTGTTCTCTGTACCGCTCTTCAAAGCGCTAAGCGTTACGCGAGATCCGTGGGTTGCGTTCGGTCTGTCTTTCGTAGGTCTTGTCATGCTGGCCGGTTTCACCTCGGTGCATATGTTGGCGAAGGCGGAACTGTTTCCGGTGCGCATACGCGCGCTTGCGGTAGGTTTGCCCTATGCATTGACCACGGCGATACTCGGCGGTACGACGGAACTTGTCGCACTGAAATTCAAGGCGAGCGGGCATGAAACGTATTTCTACTGGTACGTGTCTTTGTGGGCCGCTGTCTCGTTGGCTGTCTATCTGCGGATGCCTGAGACCAATAATCGTCGCACGCAGGATGACAGACGGTCCGCCTCCTGAGCGCCAGTCGTCGCCGTTCGTGACGAGACGAGCAATTTAAAAGTCGCGCAAAAAAGGCTGCAGAACCAGCTGCGGCCAATAACACACCCGCGTGGCAAGGGCCATGGCACCGTGGCGATACTTTGTTGATCGGCAACCATTACAAGATGTTTCCCGGGATCGGCGCGACATAAAACCCCGCAGCGAGAGCTGCGGCCGAACGCGACACGGTTGCGACGTGACGGACACACTCTGTTCTTCGCAAGCCCCTTAATCCGAGACATTCGGTACCTCCAGCGGAGAACACCAATACTTTCATTAGAATTACATTAATACATTAGGAAAACACAAGAGCCCTGCTGGGCTGATCAGTTAAGAAAGACTTAGACGAACGAAGTTCAAATTCAGAAGAACCTCGACACCTGTTCCGTCTTGAGTCATAGCATCTTCCGTATTGATGAAATTGACGTCACGCGCGATAGCCTTTCATATCGCCGGTCCTGACAACGCCTCGTGTTTCGACTTACAGCACCTCACCGGGCCAGACTCTCCGGATATCCAGGTCTTCAATGGCCGGGAACATGACAATCCCCTCGGAATAATCGCTGTCGAGAAAGCCGGGAGCGTAAGCTGGGAGGTAAATCAACGGTATGCCGGCTTGCAGGCGGGTACCCACCCCCAACAAGGATATGAGGCCACCGCAAGTCATCTGGTCTGTCACGTATCGCAGCAATATCGCAAATGAAGCCAGCAAGACTGCCCTGAGCGGAAGGCGCTGGATGCAACGCCCCAAATAACGAGTAGCAAATGGCTCCCGTATCTGCGCAGCCCGTGGATCGATCCAGCCGAACACGTTTGTCGGGTTGTATTCAAAACATGCACGGAAGAACGCAAAGGCAATCTGTTTCGCAGTATGGCCAGCGGTTGGAATGGTTCCTGTCTGCATGACAGAAATCATATCTCGCGCGCATTGCACTCCATTAGTGCCGCCAAAAACCCATCGATGAAGAATTGTTACGGTGCTGGCATATACTCGCCTGAGATAAAGTTGTGGAATTCCTGCTCTCTGTACCGGTGTCTCAGATAGATGCTGCGTGGCTGTCATCCGGATTTTCCAACGCAACGCGGTAACGTCCTGCGCTGAGCCTCCATCGTCCCGGTTGAGAGGACCTGGAGCAATCTTTCGTGATGCCTGTAACAGGAATGCACCTGGATCACACCACCAGCTCCAGCCATTCAGGTTATTTTGAGCGATGACCTGCTCGACGAGCGAAAGCTCCCGGTTGCCAGTCGAATACCAGCATTGATAGGGCAAAAAAGCATCCAGCTGCGCCACGTTCTTTCGGAAAACTGTGTGACGCATTAACGAGAACGGCTCGTCCGACATGGGAGCGCCACAATTCTGACACGCCCAGAAGCCTGATGAATTGCGAACCGCCTGGCCGTACCTGCCCACGGTCTTGCCGCAATAACGGCATGTCGTTTGAATGGGGATGCTGTGCAACGGGCATCTCGTAAGACCTTGAAGTTGATACCAAAAACTGTGATACCCACACTTGAGGCAAACCGGACAAAACCGGAATCTTGTCGAAAAGAGCCACTTCTGAAGCTTTGGGGCAACCTGAAGCGCGAGACTCTCCTCCCGAGGGGCGGGCCAACCAGTTGCTTCCTTGAACTGCGAAGCAAGAAGCCTTACCCCATTAGGGAAATTAAAGGTGCTGGGACACCACCGATACCCAAAGGCCTCTTTCAGTCCCTGGTCGGTATCGATCACGTTGCAGTAGGCGAGTCGTGCGATCACCGATGGAGTGGATTCGTACGGCAATGGAGAATAGTCCAACCCGGACAGGTATGCACGAGGCTCCAGCTGCGGCAGATCGCGGTAGCCAGTTTGTGCGAGTTCAGCGTATGACGGACCCATAACTATTCCTCCCCCAGATAGCCGGTACGCGTGCCATCGACCAGCTTCCGATCCATCGAGTCAACGAAACAGGTGAAATCCAGTGCCTGCTTCCACAGATCTTCGTTTACACCCGTCGGTGCAAACCTACTGTCGTCGTGCTCCCTCGCCAGGGTAAGGAACGACCGAATGCACGCAAAGAGCGCCTTGGCCGGAAAACCCAATTCCGCCCATCCCTCGTGTTTGCTTAACAGTGAGAAGAGCACCTGCGCTTCGCCCTCAAATCGATACCCTTTTCTGAACGCTCGCGGCAAAAAATGTGCAGTCCAACTCTTGCTTCCTCCTGTTGTTGCTTGATCTACCGTCCCAAAAAGTTTTCTGAGCTCATCGTACGTTCCGATGCTCGAAAACCCCAGGTCGCGTTCGATAACCGACGTTTCCAGGCTGCGGTGGTGTTGCATATGCTTGAGTCGCGAGTTCATGACTTCGAGATCGGAAGAGAATATTCCAGCGACGAACACCGCAGAAAGGGGGTCCTCCTTAAGGTCATGCTGGAGGTGGTGTCTGAGATCGTAGAGAAATCCTATATCGTCCTCCTGCATATACTGCGCGTTGTCCAGAAAAAATACCGCTGTGCGCAGGTCCGAGCTTCTTGTCCGAAGGGCGACGTTCCTCAGGATGCGCACGCGAAGATCTGCCGTACGCCCCTTCAGTATCCCGACGTCAAACGACTGCGCGAATGCAGCCATGCAATCCCGGTCATCACTCGATTGCGACGCGCCAAATGAATGGTAGAACGTGGCAACACCTGGGATCCTTCGCTGGATCATGGCCTTCGAAAATTGCAGGGCATAACTGATCCCATCGCCGTGAGCACCACACACATAGCCACCCGAGTGACCGTGAAGGGTAGACTCCTCGATAAGCGCGTAACTCCGGGCGACTGGAGGCGTCAGAATCGGCACCGTCTGTGAGATCAACGGGTGTTGCAGCTGGTTTCGTCGTGCTATTACATCTGGCGCCAGACGCTCGGGCGTTGCACTGATCCGATGAATGACGGCGCCGAAAGCCGGTCGAATCGGCGCCGACTCGACCGTTGCATTGAGATCATCACCAAGGTTTGACTCGGCATCCGGGCCAGCGGAACTATCTGCCTGCAAATCCGCTGACTCTGCGTGTTCCTGAGATTGCGTTTGCGACTCTGCAGCGGATGGCTCGTCAGAATAAGAAAACTCTTGTCTGGTCTGACTCAATACGCTTGCCATGATCTACTCCTCTTGAGGAAATAAAATTGCCGGAAAAAATCGTTATCTAACCCAAAGCTAAAGCGGGCTCTCACTGTCATTCACATCTTTCAATCGCCACTGTTTTCGCTCCCATATCCCGCCATGTATAGCCGCAGCGATGGGCTCGTACCGCCCGCGTGTTTACGCCCCCGAATCCTGTCTGCGTAAGCCAGAAGCTTGAGCTGTTCGTAACTCAGCACGGGTCCGTTGGTCACCCGAGCTTCTGGCACGAGAAATCCCAAAGGAAGCTGGTTCTCTTTCAGGAACGCACACGCTCGTTTAATGTCCCGGGAATCAATTCGCACGAGTACACAGTGATTTCGAAAAGACGCTGCTAGCGCTGCCTGCTCGAACCAATAGCGAACGGACTGCACACCGATAAAAGCGCACATTCCACGCGCCATATGTATTCTTGCTTCCAGTGTTACGACACGACCTGCATCGCCGTCTCGAAGTAAAAATCTTCCGTCTGGATACAAATCCTCCGCGTTCGTCGCAGACGAAGGTGTCGAATTGAGATCGCGTTGCATGCTGCCAGCCATTTCCGTCTCCATTGGGAAAAGATCTACCAGTTTGAATTCCGCTTCATAGCGCCATGAAGCGCCGTCACGGGAATATCGATTAGCTTTTTCCTGAAACTGCCCAGCGTACGGACCGAACGCTCCGGAGGATCAGTAGGGTCAACGCGGTCTGGCGCCGCCTGCTCTGGAACCTCCAGGCGAGTGGCACGTTCCTGATGCTGCTTGAGCTTTGCGATCTCCAGCACGGTGGTGGGCGTGGCTTCGCCCGAGGCGACTTTTTTTCCGATGCTATCAACATATGCATCCCACGGGTTCTGATTTCCTTGCCTGCTGCGAGCCCGTTTGACGAATTTACTGAGCTTGTTACGCATCCATAACGACACTGGGGCGCGGCGCCACAGTCGCTCCGGCGTCAGGTATCCGAGATATTCGTTTGTTGCGACGACAATCGCGATGGCGATGTTGGCATTCGGCCTGTAGATGGCCACATACACGAGCGACTTGTTCAGATCAAATCTGTGCTCGTGCCCCTCAAGCTTGTATCTGCAGTTTGCTGCAAAGAGATGAGGAGCAACGCCACGACTCGGATACGCGCGTACGGTTGCGATCCTGAGGTTTGCCAGCAGCGTCCAGTCGTCGTGACCGGTCTTGGGCAGAGGCCGTGCAAATACGCCTGACGAGGGGTTGTTCAGGTTTGTTCTTACAATGTTTTCGATTGTCTGCCCGTGCGTAGGCCTGCCCACGTAGCCTCGGTTGTGGTCCTCCACGAACGCGTCTATCGCCTCGACCACCTGTTCAAGTCGCACATCGAATCCTAGCGCGTTTCTTACCGGCTCATCGCGCATCGGATCTCGCGGTCCGGTGCCAAGGGTGCTAGGTAGCCTATGCCCAGTCAGCCTTTCAAAGTGTGCATTGAACCGCTCTATCTTGCCTCTGATCCACCAGGAATATATTGCGCCCAATTCAAAGATACATCCCGTGACGTCCATAGTGTTTCCAATCGAATCTTCACATATCATGGCGTAGGCGTTGTCAGTTCTTAGGACTGCAAAAGCATTTGCTGCCAGTTCTGGTACGATTTTGCTAATAACGAAATTTCCAGCAGGAGTGAGCGAAATCGGCACGCCGTCCCCAACAACAGGAGGAAGCGGCGTCAGGGCGGATGCAATTATTTCGAGGAAAGCGTCGGCCGATGGAGTTAGTTCGAATACCAGCACATATCCGTGCAGCGCCCCGGGGTCCTCGTCAATCATGATTCCGACATGAAAGCGACACACCGGTAACGTCATGTCGCAGCCCCTCGGGTCCACAACATGCAATACTGTGTTTCCATCCCAGCTGTGAAAATCGACCTGACGCACCGACAGCATCGGCATATGCTCGAAGATATTTAAACCCGGACGCTCCTTCTCATAGTTCCTCGCTGCCTGCTTGCCGTGACGCGCCTTGATGTACGGCCGCGTGTGAGAATTCAACAACTCGAGACCGAATCGCCGCACAGCTTCATAGCCACGATCATCCACACAGAACGGCCACTCCTCCTCGCTGACCCCATCTTCCAGTGCAGCGGCTCTCATCCGCCTCGCGATGACTGCGGCCGATGCTTTGGTCTCAGCCTTGAATTCCCCGCGCCTCAGAAAGCTGTCAACGACAATTTTCTCTATGCGAGGATTTTTTTCAAAAAAATTAATCAGACTCCACGCGTATCCGCGCTGAGTATTTTTAGGTCTGTCAGCGTCACTTCGCGTTTCTTGTCCAAGGTCAGAAGACGAATGAGCGACGGCATCCTCGCCTGCTTCGCCAGTTTCTTCTTTGGATTTTCGGGTCGGCGGGGACCTTCGTCGTCGAATCCCCGGCGCACGAAAGTATTTCAACGCTACGTACAACCCGTTGATCTCCCCGGTAGCCGGGTTGGTGCGAAGCGCTCGACGGGCGAGTCGGCTCAGATTGCCCGCCGAGATACCTGTCTCAGCACTTACTTCTTTGTCTGAGAATCCCTGGAAGCGCAAAGTCAGCGCTCTTTCAATAGAGAAAAACCGTTCTCTTGGCTGAGGGATTTCACTGTCTGCCGGGCGTGGCCAGAGCGAAACATCTCCGTTGTGAACGGAAAGTTTTCTGTCTTTCGTCATTTTCCGTAATCCTTAATTTATTGATGTGAAAAAACCAAATATCTTGTTTGCAACGCACAATGTCTGTCTCTCGTAGTACGGAATATGAAGTTGAAACCATGATCGTGGATTGTCGGTTTCTTCGACGACTTCCCCTCGACTCGCTTCTCAGCTGACTCTGACTCAACAGCCCGGTAGTAGGCAGTTCGATATCCCTGAGAAATTTTGCATCTCCCCAGTCAATCGCTCGTGCATCAGATACCGGCACCGCCTGCTGTACTCTATAACCGGGTCACACTAGCCTGGCAAAACGCATTTCACCGCTTTTCCAAACACTTGTCCCTCTCGAGGCCATCAACCACAGGTCGCTCTATCAGAGCGATGCTGCATTAAAGTCAATTGCTCCCAGAAAAATCTGCCTGACCGGCCACACTATTCGGTGCTAGCGTTGTCTTTGCAAACCGCGTTTCAGTGCGATTGCGAGGCTATCGAGCTTTCTGGGCGGACGTTGAAATGCACGGAAATACGGCAGCGCGACATAGAAGCCGTTGATGACTCCAGTTTCTGGATTGACCGCGATTGCACGGCGCATGAAGCGACGCAAGCCTGGCGGTTTGATTCCCGTCGCTCGAAACACGTTCTCGACCGGTACGCCTTGAGCGTAAAGCGTCAGAGCTAGTTTGACCGCGTGAAAACGCCGGCGTGCTTCTTCCGGAATCTCATATTCCGCTGGATGTGGCCACACCGAAACATCCGGATAGGTGAGATTGATCCTAATCCTGTTCATGTTTGAGGCGCTCCTGAATTTATCAAGTGGAAAATTGATCAAACCCATGAATCGCAGTTTCGAGTAGTTCCAGCACTTCGCTCGCCGTCGGCGTGTGTTCGAACGAGATGAGATACCCCACGATTGCGTCTGCATACGCCGAACACCAACCATGCTGGACGCACCACGTCGACTTCTCACGGGGAATGCGATCGTTGGATTGACGATTGCTCGCGGGAAAACAGTGATCAGCTTTCAGCTTTCTTCGCATCAAAACTGTTTTTACGTACTCCTGATAAATTAAATCAGACCTAAGCTCTTGAAAAACGCCCGTGCTCCGTTAAGCAACCGAGAATTCCAGCAGCTTCATGACGCATGTTCGGACGGCGGGTCGTGGATGTCGGGAAACTTACCCCCTCTCTGCCAGCCCATTACTCAGGATTCGCCGCAATATCCGAAGGGACGACGCGCAAAGACGGACGCGGCCTTTCCCCCTGCCACTCCAATGGGGTGAGCAGCGTGAACCGGCGCCGATTGAGTTCGTCGTCACGTCCTTTCACACGCAGGACGCCAGTCCGGATCATTCGTGCGACTACCCCTTGCACTTTGCCGGTATCGAGCTCAGTAATTTTCTGTAGCTCGGATAGGCATGTCGTTTTATTGGATGAGCAAAAGCGCTGAATCGCCGCCCGTTCCGGGTAGCAGTTGTATCGATCCTCAGGTGCCGCGTGCGACATCGAGTTCAGCAATACGCTATTAACGAATCGCCATTCCTGCGCCCTGAAGGTGGCAGCGTTGAAGAGTTTGAGGCTTGCTCCCGCCTCGAGTGCACGTTGCTTCAGCGCTTTTATCCGTTGCTTGCTAGGCTCAAGGAGGTCGTCGTCAGCACAAACTATCCATTCAACGTGGCCATCCCTGTATTCAACAATCAACGGAGATGCGGCGCCAAATGCGATATCCTCAGGCGGAGAATCGGCGTCGACCGCGTGTGGCGCGCCAAAGTAGTGGTCCGCCACTTCGGGGTTCCATTCGGCCAGCAGCGAAACGCAAAGGGGAAGCAGGCCGTAAATGGCAACGCGGCCCGACTGGAAATCCACAAAAAATAAGGTCCTCATGCCACGCGCGGGCGATTTGGCGATTCTAGCGGTGTTAATGCGCCGCGCATGCCGGATTGATATCGGATTATTGAGCTGGTCGGCGAGTTTGGCCTCCGCCGGCGTGCTCATTCGTGTCTCTCGAATTTGCAGACCCGCATCGCCGATATTAAGGCGCAAGGCTGGCCGGAGCTGTAGGTGGTGAATCGGTCAGGCCGGCACTTCACACGAAGGAAGCTGGGAATTGCATGGCTGAAGTGCCTCGCGATTCTGACGACAAATACGCGCTGGGCATGCCAAACCGGAGCCAGCCCGTTCAATTCCTTTTCGAATTTGGCTCCCGCTGCTGCGCTATCTCGCGGCCTGCGGTCGCACGCTGCGCTTGTAGCGAAGGTTCGGTCGGCACGTTCGGTCCTGCAAGCCGGCGAACCCGTGAGGTGTCCAGGCGATCCGGGCCCAAGCGGAAGCGACCCTTGTTTCTGGACCGGAGAGACTAGTCGGCTGGATAGCGATCTGGTCATTCGTAAATCTCCGCGCGCAACTATCCCCGCATAGGCAATTGCACTCCCTACGCGCTATAGTTCACAGTAGAAGTCGGAGGCCGCAAGTGGCAGCCTTGAGCGTCGCTGGACACGACCCATGGTTGCAATTTAGCACTCGCTTGCGAATGTTTCAAGTATTCAGAATGACACGGGCGAGAATTCATCACCGGATGTGGCAAAAAATGAGGTTGTCATGATTGAAGGCAAATCGAAAGAAGAGGCTAGTGCCGAGTCGTTCGACTTGCGGTCGGAAGCTAAGTTGGCCCTGAAGTACGAAATCCAGCGACGTGGACTAACTTACAAGCAGGTTGGGCAGAAGCTCCGGGAACGGGGTTGGAATGAAACTGATAGTTCGATTGCGCAACGTATTGCGCGTGGAACTTTTCGATTAACTTTTTTTATGGCAGTGATGATCAGTATCGGTGCAACGGAAGTTTCAATCCGACTTCCGAAAGACGCGTCTCTTGAAAAAGACTTGCCAGAGCTAGAAGCAGCAGATTAAAACCTGCTGGATTTTCTGAAGTTAATACCTTCTCATAGCAAGGGCGGTGAAGCTCGCCCTGATATTCATGCGAACAAACCTCCGAAGTCCCGCCGCACGGGCTTGTACGGTGCAATACCCACAACCTCCTCACCTAACCAAAAGCTAATCAACACCCTGCTGAGCACCTGAATGCTGATTATCTGTCAACAAATCGAATTAACCGTGTTATTACTTAACTATAGGCGTTAAAATAAGACCGGAATTTTTTTGATTTATCAAAAACGCCTCTTTCACGACAAAATTCGACTGTTAACCATACCGTTTTGCAATATTTTTCCGATTGAAGCAGCTCCATCAATCGGCATTGTTGCCAACGCGGCCGCGCTTCGCACAACGGAAGTCTCAGACTCGACGCAGCTTACAGATCTGGAGCTTGTAGATAGTTAAGGTGAGCGTTTCCGGGAGTGGTTGACCCGCCCTGCATGTCGGGTACGAGTTCCGCACTTAATCTCTATTCCATCGTTTGCCGCCAACGATTGTCGGCTCAAATGCCTTCGAAGTCGGGCACAAGGCAACCCCTTCGCAATATCGGAGTGTCCTGCCAATATCGTCCGCTCGAGGTAACAGCGCAAGAGGCACCATCTGTTGCGGAGTCATCGCACGGAACGTAGATGCGCTCAGGAAGTCACGAGTCTGAAGGTCTTTGGTGATGGCCGCCAGCATGGTGCCCACTGCGCCCAGCGTGAGCGCACTCATTTGGGCGCGCGGCGCCCTGTACTGCGACTGATACATAAAAGCGGCAAAATCGATGTCCAGCCTGTCTGACCTTCCAGTTATCAGTTTGCCGGTTGATTTCTCAATGTGCATGCGAGTGCAGGTCAAGGCGATTTCCAGCAGGTCTCGGCCGTCTGTGGCAAGCGCATCTCCGAAAGCCAGCGTGCGGCGGTCGCTAACGTTGCTTGCTAGCGAATAGCTTTCGCTCAGACGGCGCAAGGTTGCGAAATACGCCCCGCTTGGCGCATCCCGTTGACGGCGCCTTATTCTGCCGCGTGGCGGTAATCTGCGCATTCGCTGAGCCCAGTGCAACAAGCTTGTTTCAAAATCTTTGCCGTCATGCGACGACTCCGGCAAAGGATGCAGACGCAAAGCGGCGGTAAGCATCGTCTCCCGAGGGTCGCACCAGGCATACCAGCTCGGAAGCGACGATTCGTTCTGGTCGAGGATCTGCTCAAGAGGCCAGAGGGTCGCCTGCGCAATTTCGAACCAGGAACGCCATGGCCTAAGGTGCGCTTCGTATTCAGCCATCGCCTGCCTGAATACTCGAATCCCCTCTTCGCTCGGTTCTTCATTTCCGAGGAAACCAGCGCAAAACTCGCAGGCAAATGCCGATTGGCCTCTTGCTACAACCGAACCGATCGTACCCGTCGCCCTCTCGCAATGGATACAGTGGTCCATTAGGGGTACCTCGTGAAGGAGACATTCCGAAACGGCGGTGAGTTGGTGCAGGACACTGTGATAACGAACGCCAAGACATTCTGGACAAAATCGAAACCGATCGTCAAACAGCACGCCCGACAGATGTGGCAGATTAGCAATCAGCTGTGCATCGACAGTTGAATAAACAGCAAGCGCCTCGCTAACCTTGTGAAGTCGGATATCGATCTTCCGCCCTAAATAGCCTTTCGTTCGGCTGGTGGCAATTCCGAGAAGATCGACCGCATCAGGACCATCCACTAGGTTCTCCGCTGTCAGGAGGCACACCATTGACAGCGATGACTCTAGCGGAAGAGGATTACGATCAAGCTCCATCCATCCTCCGGCAACCCGTTCTTTCAGCGAAGAGCTCAATCGGTATTCGGATGCATAAAAGTGTGCAGCATCCAGCGGGACGTAAATCGCTCCGATCTCAGCACGAAATGATAGCGACCGGTAGATGTTTCTTCTGACGTGCTGCGCAGCCATTACAGTTCTGATGTCGTCCTCTGACATGACAGAAGCAAGGTATAAAAGGCTTGACACTCTTCCTGCGGCCAGGATTTCATTAGCAATCGACGGCAAGAGATCTGGCTGAAGATTGGACGGAATGCCGGTGCATTGCTCTATGACCAGCGAGGAAAATCCATCGGCAAGCATTCGCTGTGCTCTCAGACAGTACTCCAGTGTGCTGAAAAGATCTGTGTTCAATGCCACCGCCGTATGGTCATGTGGAATCACGCGCATCAGCATAAATCATGCACCGAAAAAGATCGATCAAGCGCGTCCTCAATTGCTTGCCAACTGTATCAGTGCAAACCGAAATTCGAAGTGCAGCTTTACGGATGAACTTGCCCAACGGGGACAAATAAGGAGTTTTCGAATGCTTCTGAATCAGACTGCAGGCAGCACGTTCGACGCAGATGGCGTATTGATATATCGTGGAGTGCCGATTCGCCCGATTGCATTTCTAACCCCGAGCGCGCACCTGAGCGGCGACAGCGGAAGCAATCGAGCTATAAGGCGCGTCCCGACGTTTGGTTTGACAGACGATATCGCTGCGGTCCGTCGTTTTCTAGGCCAGATATCTTCCGCTGGAACGTTGCGAGTATACGAGCGCGAAATTGATCGCCTCCTGCTTTGGGCATGGGCCGAAGCAGGCAAACCATTATCTGGATTGACCGCACAAGATTTTCAGGCGTACTCCGGGTTTCTGTCCAACCCAAGGCCGAAAAACGTCTGGTGTAGTCGCAAGACCCGACGAGATAGCGTCAACTGGCGCCCATTCGAGGGGCCACTACAGGAAAAAGCGAAGAACACTGCGATTTCTGTGTGCACCTCTCTGATGGCCTATCTGGTCGAAATTGGATATCTGTGCTCGATCCCGATTCCCTATCTCAGAGAGAAATCGACCCGCCACGATGGAGAGGGTTCCGTCACCGCAACTCGAGAAATTCAGGAGCGTACGCTTGACCGCCAGTGCTGGGAAGCGGTCAACAGCGCTATAGAGTTGATGCCGCAAACAAATCAACGCGAAATTGCCATGTACGAGCGTATCCGATTCTTGTGCGCCTTCGTCTACCACCTCGCACCACGAGCACGAGAACTTGAGCGTGGCACATTGGACAGCTTCGTAACGAGGGGAGACGGCTTGTGGTGGAAAGCCGAGGACAAGACATTCCCTGACGGCCACGTTCGGGTTTCCCCGACAATGGAAATTGCGTTAGAACGGTATCTGAAAAACTTGAGGCTTACCCTTCCGGATCTCGATGCCCAACTGTCCAAGATCCCACTGCTTCGGTCGATGTCGACTGGTCAATCGATTTCATCCCGACGTCTGAATCAACTTTTGAAGCCACTGTTCGCTCGAGCGGCTGAGCTGTTGCCTGGCAACGCGTCGCGCCAGAAGGAAATGCTCCTTCACGCCTCCGCACACTGGCTTAGGCACACTGGTATCAAAGCTCACGCCGAGTCGGGTGTTGATCCCGCAGAAACACAGAAGTTTGCACGGCACGCCAAGGCTGAGTCAACCCGGCCCTATCTCCGAGAACAATCGAATGAAGAGCTGCATGAGCAGGCCAATCACAAAAAGCCGCCGTGGCCTGCTAACTCCTGATCACTCTGGAATCAGCAAGATTCGCTTGCTTACCGCCTCCAAGGTGGAACGGCTCGGCGGTCGACCGATTTTACTTTCCTTTATCGCACAGCTTTCCGTGGATTTTCATTTATCACGCAACTTTGCGTGGCAACGACTCCACGCAAAGTTGTGTGCATTTACGCCCAGTCAGAATTTTATTCATATAAAACAGAGAGTTATTAACTTACGAAGTGACCAAATTTCCGTGGGTCAACTCCCGTCCATTGCGGCGAGCTCAGCAATTGCGGATGATCCCTTGCCACCTGCAGCGCGACATTATGAAAAGCCTGCGTCGTATCCGACACGCCCGCTTGCACCGCGCTGTTGAATGCAGCCGCCGCGGTCTGTAGCGGCGCACCCGCCAACGCAGGCGGAGGTTGACCCGTAGGCTGACTATTCAAAGCGCTCGCCAGCGAATCGAGCTGCGCATTGCGAGTGCTGACAGCTACGGAATACTGCTTCTGCGAGTCGAACTTCTCGCCAAGCATCTGCAGTACCGCTGTGTGATCGAGTTTTCCTGAGAAGACGCCCCCCGGCGTGACATACGGCGACACCAGAAAAGCCGGCACGCGCAAACCGCTGGTCTTGAAAGAATATCCAGCAATGTCGGCCGCAATGTCCAAAGGCGCCACATGATCGAAGAACCCGCCGTGCTCGTCGTACGTCACGATCAGCAGCGTCTCTTGCCACCTCGTCGGATTCGAAGTCAAGGTCCGGTAGATATCCGCAATGAACGCCTGCCCTGCAGCCATCCCCGTTGGACAATGATCGTCGTTAGCGGTGTTATGAGGACCGTCGGTATATTCCGGTTCGATGAAAATCACTTTCGGCAGAATGCTGTTGCCTTGCCAGTCACGAGCAAACCTCGAATACCGCCGGAAGTTTCCGCCGGCATCGTTGAGCGGCAGTGTCAAGGACAGCAGGATTTCCGGCAGCCATTCCTTCATCAGGCTGAAGAACGGAAAGAAGCTCCCCGACTGATAGACGCACCAGGGTATGCCGCGCTCGCGAAGCCAATCGTACGCAAGTGGCTGATCGGGCAGAAAGCTCAGCCCTTGCACGTTGTCGCTGATGAGGCTGGTCCCCGCCATCGCCATCAGGCGATTTGCCTGAGTTCCCGAGGGCAATGGAGCAAACCAGTTGTCGCACACAGTGAAGTGTTTCGCGAGAAAGTCGAAGGTGGGCACGGTGCGAGCGTCGTAATAACCCATCACGTCGGCCAGATTCGACGCTGCCGGTTTGCGGGTTGCATAGCTCTGCACGAATCCGCCGAGTTCGGGGCATCCACCCGGCGCGCACGGCGTGTTGATCTGCGTGGCGATTGGGGCGCGGTCGTGAGGCGGATCCGAGATGGCAGGCCCGGCCGGACCCAATGCATGGATGGGATATTGCTTGCCGTTGTATACGTTGATGAAGTTCGCCTGCCACGCCGGATCTGCGGAAAGGCCGTTGACCTGGCTGCCGTTCAGGCTCAGATAGCCGAGTGCGTGATCGAAGGAACGGTTTTCCATCATGACGATCACGATGGTGTCAATCTGGTCCAGAGCAGTCATCGAAGCTCCTTGTGCACCTGGCATTCAGCGCAACCCGATTCGTATCGGACAAGGTAGACGAAAACCATTGCTTTCGCGTCTCGGGTAATTCCCTGGGGCCACGTGTCGCATTCGCAGTCGATCTTCAGCGTGATTCGGGCATGACGATCTTACGGTGCGGGAATAAACACCGTGCGCGTCGCGCTGCTTGCGTTTTCCCAATGCGCGCTCAACGCGGCGAGCGGGATGGCTCGAGTTGCAATCTGCAATCCGGCGGGCACGGCGGCATTGAATACGGCGTTCATCGTGTCCAGCAGACGTGCGAAAGGAATACTGCCGATACCGCTGCCGATCAGCGTGACGGCCGCTGCACGAAGCACCGCGCCCGGCAACTGGATATCCGCGCCGCTCACCGAACCGATCTGAACGAAGCGCACCGGATAGTCGTCTGGTGAAGCCTTTGCCGCCGCGATCAGCAACGACTGCGCGCTGGCGCCCCAGAGATAATCGAGCACCACGTCCACGCCGTTGCGGAAAGTGGTTTCGAATGCGCGCGAGAGACCGCTCTCGTCCTGCGCCAGAGAGATCGTGCTATCGGCACCGGCAAGCGCCAGCGATTCGAGCGCTGCGGCATTGCGGCCGGTTGCAATGATGCGCCCTGCTCCGAGATGCTTCGCGATCTGCACAGCCAGCCGCCCCGACGTCCCCGTTGCTCCGTTGATGAACACCGTCTCGCCGGCCACGAAGCGCGCCCGCTCGACGAGCGCCGCCCACGACGACATGCCGGGAATCGCGATGGCGGCCGCGGTGACATCGTCGAGCGCGTCGGGTAACGCGATGCAATGCATGGCGCGCACGAGACTGTGCTCGGCCATCGCGCCGAACGGCGCTTGCGGCTTGAAGAAGTAGACACGCCGTCCGTCTTCCAGGCGCCCGGTCCCGTCAACACCCGCAACGAACGGAAAGCTCCCCGTCAACGAATAGTGCGAACCCCCTGCCCTCGACCGCGTCACGTGACTCAGCGCGGACGCCGTCACGTCGACGACGCACTCGCCGGCCGCTGCAACGGGCGCTTCGAAATCGGCATACACGGGCGCTTCGCCCGCTGCCCTCACGACTGCTGCTTTCATGGTGACTCCTTGTTGTGTGGTTGCCGCGAGGCGTCGTTCAGTGCGCGTCGAGCCAATCGCGCAGCGCGACATCGCGAATGTCGAGCACGTCGAACAAGCCAATTGCGCGTAGCGCGGGTAGCGCATCGAGCATGTCGGCCTCGGCTTCGGCGCGTGCCTGTTCACTGGCTTGTAGGTCGGTCCAGAGCCGCGCATTGGCGAGGAAAGCGCCTACCGTGCCCTTGCGAATCGTCGCGCCGTGGATTTCGATTCGATCGGCGGAATCGGGGAGAACCTGTTCGGCTCGCATGTCACTGCCCTCCAGTCATTGAAAGAATGGAAGCGAGTGTAGGCGTGCAAAAGCGGCTGGTCTCCGGTATAAAGGCCATTCAATACGGTATTCCAGCCATGCCGAAGCATTTAATCCGACCGGATCTCGTCACTTCGCCCGAAGGGCCGTTCCTCGCCGCGGCGGAATTGACACAGAGCGAGGCGCGTGCGACGTCGTCGCATAGTCACGCGCGCGGGCAGCTGATGGGGGCGTTGAGCGGGCTCGTATCGGTCGGGCTCGATAAGCGCCATTGGGTCGTGCCGGCCACTCACGCGATCTGGATTCCACCGCACTGCGTCCACTCGATTCGCTCGTATGGTCCGTTCGCGGGGTGGAGTGTTTTCATTACCGAGCACCGCTGCGCGCAGTTGCCGCGCGAGCCGCGCGCGATCAAGACCACGCCTTTGCTGCGCGAAGCGGTGAGGCGCGTCGCCACATGGCCGGGCGTTGAACTGGATGAGAGGCAGACGCGGATTGCAGAGGTGATCATCGACGAGTTGATCGCGTCGAAAGAGCAATCGCTGGATTTGCCGCGCCCGGAAGATCCGAGACTGGTGCGCATCACGGATGCGCTGGCTAGCGATCTGGCCGATAACCGGCGTCTGGAAGAATGGGCGACATGGGCCGGTCTCGCGCCGCGCACGCTGAGTCGCCGCTTCGTGAGCGAGACAGGCATGTCATTCGCGCAATGGCGTCAACAGGCGCGGTTGCTGCGCGCGCTTGAACTCGTCGCGGATGGCATACCCGTAACGACGATTGCACTCGAATTGGGTTACGACAACCTGAGCGCGTTTATCGATATGTTCCGCCGAGCAATGGGAACGACGCCGGGCCGATATCTCGCGGCGGACACGCAGGAGCCGCGCGTCGCGCCTGGCTGATCATCGAACGCGAATCGAACGTGTTGATAGTGCAGCGCGCTCTCGCAAGCCACCTCACGGGGTGCAGTTCCAGCCCAGCCTCACCTTGCGCTTATCCAGTTGCAAACGGTTGCCGCTCAGTTTGACCTTGCCGGAAAACGAATCGCTCTTCCACTGGATCTTGCAGGTCGACGCATCGATCGCATAGACCACCTGCTCGCTGCCGGAATACGTGGAGACGAGAAGCTGCTTGCCGTTCGTATAAAGCGGCCGCTCGACGATGCTGACGTTCGGGTCTACCGAACACGATGCGCCACCCGCACGGCTCAACGTGACCGGACCGAGCCAGGCCGTCGGACTATCGGTGCCGTCACTCTGACCCAGATCGATGGACAGGTCGCCAACGCTGACCTTGCCCGTGCCGGGATTCACTTCGCTGCAATGACACGGTTGCGCGACGGCAGCCGGCGCCGCAATCAACAGGCCGGCAACGGCCATGACCGCTCGCGTGATAAGACTCTGCTTCATGGTTTGATAGCGTAATACTGGACGTTCGCGAGATCCGCATGCGTCCAAGAAAAATTAATGGCGGTGTTTTTCCGCCCGACGCCGGCATATCGGCCCCAATACGCGAGCGGATAAGGTTTCGATTGGCCCGGCATGATAATCACGACATGACCGTGATGTGTCGCCTTCAATCCGGCAACCACCAGATAACCGAGCCCGGCATAAGCGACAGCCTTATCGGCATCCGAGCCGAGTTGAGTCCACGGTGCACGGCCGATCTTGTCGATAATGCTATTCGCATCACCAGTCAGCGTTATATCGAGGTCCGCCGCGACGGCCTTCAGGAATCCGCTGCAATCGGTTTTCCACTGTGTCCAGTGGTTCTCACACAGGGTTTTGATGTTTTGTCCGCCAGCCATTATCGTGATCCGTTTTGCATGTGACGTTGTCAGTTTTTCTCCGGTCACAAAAAAACCGTGACGTAAGCGTTCGGATTATAACGAGGCTTACAGAAATGTAAATGAATGAATACCGTAATGCGATGCGGATTAAAAATTGATGCATCAATTCTGAATGCAATCGTGCTCTGTGGTGACCCAGGCGGCTTACCAATAAATGCCTCACTTCATTTAACAAATTGGCGCAATGAGATTTAGTAGCTGTGCGGCTGGCCTCAGGCAAGAGAGCTATATCCGTCGATTGACTTCGGCAACATCCCCAGCACGACAGCGCGGAAACAACGAAAACATATGCCCCCAATCCTCCCAAACAACCGATATCCCGCTCGCCGTGCGCACCGCCTCTTGTTATAATTCTTTCACCAAATCGAACAAAACATAACGCCCCTCCACACACTGCGCGACAGGAGCTCCATGCTGAAACCCGACCGCCTCCGCGCCCTTGCCGATGCACTGGGCCGGCAAAACGTGATGCGCCTGCGCGACGCCGCCGGCCTGCTGGGCGTTTCGGAAATGACTGTGCGGCGCGACATCGCAGGCAGTCCCGAGCGATTCACTTATCTTGGCGGCTATATCGTCAGCGCGACCGACGTCCCCAATAACGCCGGCTACTCGCTCGAAGAAGAGAAAGACCACTTCGCGCAGGCCAAGGCCGAGGCGTCGGCGATCGCGGCGGGACTCATCGGCAACAACGAGACGCTGTTCATCGACTGCGGCACGACGCTCACCACGCTGGCCAGGCTAATTCCGGTCGAGCGGCATGTCACGGTGGTGTGCTATTCACTGAACGTCGCGGAGATTTTACGGCGCAAACCCAATGTGCGAATGATTCTGCTGGGCGGCGTCTACGTGCCCTCTTCCGATTCGTTCGCGGGAGAAGAAAGTCTGGAGATGTTGCGCCGCATGGGCATCAATAAGGCGTTCATTTCAGCCGGCGGCGTCGACGCGGCGCGCGGCGTGACGTGCTGGAATTTTCATGAGGTCGCGCTCAAACAGGCGGCCATGGCGAGCGCGGTCGAGCGGCATCTGGTGGTGGACCAGAGCAAGTTCGGCGTGGTGAAAGCCGTGCGTTTCTCGCAAGTGGACGACTTCGACTCCATCATCACCGAGAAAGGCCAGGAGCATCGCAAGCGCCGTTAGGCGCGCTTGTTCACCTCTGCATTGTGCGGCCCCAGCGAGCAACGCGGAGGCCGCAGCTTCAATCTTCAGTTCTTGCGCTGCAAGGCGAACAGCGTCCCGGCGATCAGAATGAACGCGCCGATAATCACCTTCTGCCACGTACTCGGCACGCCCACCAGAATCAGCACGCTATTGATCAGCGTGACCAGCACCACGCCGAGCAACGTACCGGCCACCGTCCCCGTGCCGCCCGTAATGCGCGCGCCGCCTAGAATCACAGCGGCGATCACATCGAGTTCCGTGCCCACCAGGTCGAACGGATTGGCGAGCCGGTTGTTCGACACGTGCAGAATGCCCGCGATGCCGGCCAGCATGCCGGTATAGCCGAACACGAACAGATGGATCGCGCGCAGGTTGTAGCCGAGCCGCTCGGCAATCGCGAGACTGCCGCCCATTGCATAGACGCCGCGTCCCATCATCGTGCGATTCAGCAGCCACCACGTCACCACCGCGGCCGCCACCAAGGCCACCACAGAAACCGGCAGCACGGCGCGCAAGCCGTCAGCGGTGTGATAGAAAAACAGCGGAATGCGGCCGAAACGATCCATGCTGTGCGGAATGTTCATGAAGAACGTCGTGCCGATAAACGTCAGCAGCAGTCCGCGATACAGATACTGCGTGCCGATCGTGACGATCAGCGAAGGCGCCTTCAGCCGATGCACCAGCAGTCCGTTCACAATCCCGAGCACGACGCCGCCGAGCGCGCCCGTGATCAGGATCAGCGCGAACGGCGCATCCGGCCACCACGCGAACACGGCCTTGGTGATGCCATACATCGTCAGCGCGGCAATGGCCGTGAAGGACACGTCGATCCCGCCGGAGGCCAGCACGACGAGCGTGCCCAGCGCGAACAGCGACATGGTGGTGGCGGAATGCAACAGGTCGAACAGCGTCGCCAGTTGAAAGAAACGCGGATTGATCGCACCGACAATCAGGCACGTCACCGCGATCAGTGCCAAGGTGAACCATTCGGGATTGCGCGCGAGCTTGGTCCGCAAGCTCGGCGGCTTGACCTCGGGGGCGACTTCGACGACGGTCGGGGTGGTCATGGTCTGGTTCAGGCGCGAATCGATGCGCGAGTTCATAAATGGGAACGTCCTTTATGCGGCTTCCGAAAGCAGCGCGTGATACAGATCGGCTTCGCTCAACGTGTCGGCCTGGTATTCGCTGGCCACACGCCCTTTCTTCATCATCAGGATACGGTCGCAGTTCTGCAGCAGTTCGGGCAAGTCGTCGCTGATCAGAATGATGCCGATGCCGCGTTGCGACAGGCGCTGCATGATGCGGTAAATGATGTCCTTCGAGCCGACGTCGACGCCGACCGTCGGTCCATGCAAAATCAGCACGCGCGGGTCGATGGCTAGCCAGCGGCCGATCAGCACGCGCTGCTGGTTGCCGCCCGACAGCGATTGCACCGGCTTGTCGACACCCGGCGTGGCGATCTGCAGATCCTTCACCGTCTGCTCCGCAAGCGCCTGCGCGCGGACGCGGTCGATCTGGCCGAAGCGGTCGCACAAGCTGGAGATCATCGCGGTGATCACGTTGTCGCGAATCGGCTTGTCGAGAAAAAGCCCTTCGTTCAGGCGGTCTTCCGGCACATAGCCAATGCGGTGATTCTTCGCGTCCGAGGGCGTGCGCAGTGAAATCGACTTGCCGTCGAGCCTCACTTGCCCGGATTGCGCGGGCGCCACGCCCGCGAGCGCGCGCGCGAGTTCGTTGCGTCCCGAGTCGAGCAAACCGGTAATGCCGAGTATCTCGCCGCCGTGCAGCCCGAACGACACGTCGCTAAACTGGCCGGCGCGCGTATAACCGCGCACCTCAAGCACGATGTTCGGCTCGTGTGCGCCTTCGCGATAGCGCTCATTCGAAAGATGCCGCCCTGTCATCAGCTCGCTGATCTGCGCCTTGGTGAATTGCGCGATCGGTCCTTGCGCCATTTTCTGCCCATCGCGCAGCACGATCACTTCGCCGCCGATCGCATAGCATTCGTCGAGCTTGTGGCTGACGAACAGCACGGTAACGCCCTGCGCGCGCAGATTCGCTAACACCGCAATCAGATTGTCGACTTCCTTCTGCGTGAGCGACGTGGTGGGTTCGTCCATGATGACGAACTTCGCCTCGCTCGCAATCGCGCGAGCAATTGCCACCAGTTGCCGCGTGGCGAGCGGCAATTGTTCGATCAGCGTGGCCTGAAACTCCGCGTTGCCGGGCAGGCCGACCGCTTCGAGCGCGCGTGCGGCCGTGCGCGCCAGTTCGCGCCGGTCGAAGGTGCGGGCCAGCTTGCCTTGATGCGTGGCGAGTTCCGACGTGAGCGCGACATTTTCGGCCACGTTCATATTGGGCAGCAGCGAGAGATCCTGGTAGACAGTCTCGATGCCAGCGGCGAGCGATTCGAGCGCGGAGAGCCGCGCATGCCGCACGCCTTCGATCACGAGCTCGCCTTCGTCGGGCGGCTGCGCGCCGGAAATGATCTTGATGAGCGTGCTCTTGCCGCAGCCGTTTTCGCCGAGCAGGTGATAGATCTGACCGCGCTCGAACGACAGGCTCACGCCGCGCAGCGCATGCACGCCGGTGAAGCGCTTGTGCACGCCGACAACCTGCAAAAACGGCTGCGACGCTTCAGGCTGCGGTGACGGCCGTGGTGACTGCGGTGAGGTTGCGTCTTGATTCATTTTAGCGAGTCACAGGTTGAGGCGTCCCCTTTCGAGGACGCCATGACACATGAAACAAAAACCGGAAGCGGCAAAGTTCAGAACGGATACTGCTTGTAGTTCGACTTGTCGACGTTCACCCAGCCCTGCCCGCGCACGATAATGCCCTTGCCCGGACCTTTAGCGACCGTCACCTTCGTATAGCCCGGAATGCCGAGGTCCGCGCCGTTTTCAACCGTCTTGCCGTCCACCAGCATCTGCGCGACCTTATTCATCGCGATGCCCGCGAGCTTCGGATCCCAGAACGCGATGCCGTTGATCGCGCCGCTTTCGAGGAACTTGCCGGCTTCCGTCGGCAGACCTGTGCCGTAGACACAGATCTTGCCCTGCATGCCGGCCTCTTCCACCGCGCGGCCAATACCGATCACGTCGAGCGACGACGAGCCCTGGAAGCCCTTCAGGTCCGGATGCTTGCGCAGCACTTCCTTCGCGACTTCGTAGGCGCGCTCGCCGTCGTTGTTGGTTTCGAGCTTCGGCTCGACGAGGTTCATCTTCGGATACTTGGCCTTGGCGTTGCCGATACCGCCGTCCGCCCATTGCACCTGCGAGCGGCTGCCGAGCGAGCCGACCAGCACGGCCCACTTGCCGTCGTCGTGCATGCACGAAGCGAGCCGCTCGTTCAGGCCGGCGCCGTAAGCGGTGTTGTCGAACGCCTCGATGTCGACCATCGTGTTCTTGGCGTTGTCGGCTTCATGCGTGACCACCTTGATGCCGCGATCCATCGCCTTCTTCAGCGCGGGTTCGAGCGTCGGCGGATCGTAGGGGACCACGGCGATGGCCGTGACCTTCTTCGCGATCAGATCTTCGATGATCTTCAGTTGCTGCGCCGCGTCCGCACGGCCGGGGCCGGTCTGATACGCGTTGATGTTGGGGTTGTCCTTGGCGAACTGCTTGACGCCGTCGTCCATGCGGTTGAACCAGTTGATACCAGTCACCTTGACGACCGTGACGATCGTTTCGTTCGTGGCGGCCTGCGCGGCAGCGATCACGCCTACCGTCAGCGCGCCTGCCGCCAGCGCGGCACCCAGTCGAGTCAATTTCATGCAATGTCTCCTTTATCGTTCGATGTCGCCCACTTCACCGTCACGGACAGCCTGGGCTCGCTGTCCGCCGCGTACTGAAACTCTAAGCAACGCCTCTAACTTTTTGGCGTTGAACTCGCTGGACTTGCCGCATTCGAAGCGCCCGCCCCGCCGCCGAAACCGAAGATCGCGCGCACCCGTTCGCCGCCCGCAAACGCCAGCGACAGCAGCAACAGGAAACCCCACGCGCAATCGCCGAAAAACTGCGACACGCCCATCAGATTGAACAGGCTGGAGAGAAACTGCAGCACCGTCGCGGCGAAAAACACGCAGATGATGCGGCCATGACCGCCGGCGGGATTCACGCCGCCCATCACGGCGATCAGGATTGCGATCAGCAGATAGGAATTGCCATAGTCCCACTTCGCGCTGGACGTATGCGTCACGCTGATCAGCCCGGCCAGCGACGCGAGCACGCCGCACATCGCATAGGTGGTGATGAGCATGCGGGCGCGCGGAATGCCGGCATAAAAAGCCGCCTTCGGATTCGTGCCCATCAGATAGAGACGCAAGCCGAACGGACTGCGTTTGAGCAGCCAGCCGAGCACGATCACCGCCGCGATAAAGATGCAGAACGCGATCGGCACCTGAAACACCGTGCCATTGCCAATATTCGACAACGGGTCCACATAATCGACATGCACCGACGCGCCGTTGCTGAGCACCACCGCAAAACCGGTGAACAGCAACTGCGTGCCGAGCGTGCAAAGAATCGGCGTGAGTCTGAGCCGCGCAATCACCACGCCGTTCAGCAGTCCGCCGAGCAAACCCATCGTCACTACGATCACGCAAAAGAGCGACGTATAAAGCGCGGGCGAGTCGTCGCCATTGACGAAGCGCGGCACGACCAGCGCGGCCACCATCCCTGACAGATTGGCAAGCCCGACACCCGAGAGATCGATGCCGCCGTTGCCCGACACCATCGAGAGCATGATGCCGAGCGCGAGCAGGCCGAGTTCGGGCAACTGGCCGCCCATCGACTGCAGATTGTCGATGTCGACGAATTGGCCGCGCGAGAGCCACGTCGCGACCAGCACGACGAGCACGTTGACGATCAGCAGAAAATTCAGTTGCCGGTCGCCGAACAGTTTTCCAGCGGTGAACGCAGACTTCATGGTGACGACACGCTCCTTCAGGCTTCGCAAACGGTCAGTTCAGGATGGCTGGGATACGCCGGCCGCCTGGTTCGGCTGGCTCGGCTGGTTCAGCACTTGATTCACTTCGTCGAGCGTCGGCATGGAAGGCGCCGTGCCCGGACGCGTCACGGAAATACCGGCGAGCGCGCAACCGAAACGCAACGCGGTGATCGCATCGTCGCCACGCGCGAGCGCTGCCGCGAAGCCGCCCGTGAAGCCGTCGCCGGCGCCGGCGGTTTCCACCACGCGGCCGCAGTGATACGCGGGCACGAGCAGCGATTGATTCGCCGAGTGCAGCAGCGCGCCGCCCTCGCCCAGCGTGATGATCGCCGTGCCGACGCCTTTGGCGAGCAGTACGTCGGCGGCGCGGCGGGCGTCGTCGGCGTTCGCGATCGGCACGCCCGTCAAAGCGGTCGCTTCGGTTTCATTCGGGGTGATGTAATCGCACAGCGGGAAGATGGCGTCGTCGAGCGGCATGGCGGGCGCCGGATTGAACACGGTGATCACGCCGTGCTTGCGCGCCACTTCCAGCCCGCGGCGCGCGGCCGCGAGCGGCTGCTCGAGTTGCGTGACGAACACGCGGGCGGCGGCGATGTCCGCTTCGATCGCGTCGACGTCGGCGGCTTCCATCGTGCCGGCCGCGCCGGATGCAACGATGATCGCGTTCATGCCGGTGTTGTCGTCGACGAAGATATGCGCCGCGCCCGTCGACACGCCGTCGATTACCGACGCGCGCGCCGTGATGCCTTCAGCGGCCCACGTGGCGCGTGCAATGGAGCCGAACGCGTCGTTGCCGATGCGGGTGCAGAACACCACGTCCGCGCCGACTCGCGCGGCCGCGACCGCCTGATTCGAGCCCTTGCCGCCCGGCCCCATGGCGAACGCTGTGCCCGCGATGGTTTCGCCGATCTGCGGCATGCGGCCCGCGCGAAACGTCAGATCGGTCACGTAGATGCCGAGAATGACGACGCGTCCCTTTCCGTTTAATTGCACAGGCGTGTTCATGCGTGCTCCCCGTTTGGCAGGGCAGCCTGATTCAAGGGCCGTTGAGTCGATGCTTCACATCCGCACAACACCGCTGTCTGCAACGGCAAATCCAGATTCTTCAGCACGTTGTCTCCTCCATTTTCTGGTTCGCGTGCGTGTCTTTACTTTAAGACGTTCGGTACGGCTGCCGGATAGGCCGGTCAATCTCCGTACGGTATCCAGATGTTCTTCACCTGCACCGCCTGACGCAGGAACGGCCGGCCTTCGCTGGCACGGTCGAACCAGTCGAACTGGCGGCCGTAATCGACAAACGTTCGCTTCAGGTTGCCGACCGATTCACGCTCGACCAGCGTCGAATCCGCCGCGCTGCCGAAGCACCAGACCGCGTCGACGTCATCGTGTTTGACGAGCGCGGGCAGCAACGCGCCGCGTTCACCCGTGACGATGTTCAGCACGCCGCCGGGCACATCGGACGTCTCGGCCACCTGATAGAAGTCGGTGACCGTGAGCGGCGACGCTTCACTCGGCAAGACCACCACGCGATTGCCCATCGCCAGCGCGGGCGCCGCCAGCGAAACGAAGCCGAGCAGCGGCGCTTCATCCGGACAGGCGATGCCGATCACACCAAGCGGCTCGTTCATGGCCAGCGCGACGCCCCGCAACGGCGGCGTATGGACGGCGCCGTCGAACTTGTCGGCCCACGCCGCGTATGTGAAAAGACGCTGCACGGAGGCATCCACTTCGGCACGCGCCGCGGCTTCGGTCGCACCGTTTCGCACGACGAGCTGGCGCACGAATTCATCCGCTCGCACGGCAAGGTTTTCCGCCAGATAGAACAGCACTTGCGCACGGTTATGCGTGCTCGCCTGCGACCATTTCTGCGCCGCGCGTGCCGCTTCGACTGCGTTGCGGATGTCCTTGCGATTGCCCGCGGCGACTTCACCGACGGGTGTGCCGTCCGGCGCAAGCACCGGCAGTGAATAGCCGCTGTCAGGACGCGCCTGCTTGCCGCCAATAAACAGTTTCGCGGTGCGATCGATCGAGGTGACGTTCGACAACGGATCGAGCGCGGCCGCGTCGCGCACGACGGCTTGCGCCGTCCGACGCTCCGCAAGCTTGAGCCACGCCCGCGGTTTCAGATATTCGTAGATGCCCTCACGCCCGCCTTCACGGCCATAGCCCGATTCGCGGTAACCGCCGAAGCCGACCGCCGCGTCAAACAGATTCGTCGCGTTGATCCAGACGACGCCGCTCGCGAGGCGCGGCGCAACATCGAGCGCGCGGCCGATGGTTTCGCTCCACACGCTCGCGGCGAGTCCATAACGCGAGTTGTTGGCGAGCGCGATCGCTTCGTCGGGCGTGCGGAAGCTCATCGTCACCAGCACCGGGCCGAAGATTTCTTCCTGCGCCAGCGTGGACGCTGGTGCTACGCCGGTAACGAGCGTCGGCGGGAAAAAGCAGCCGCCGGACGGGATCGTCGTATCAGGCGACTGCCACACCGAGCAACCTTCACGCCGGCCGGTTTCCACCAGTGATTGAATACGTTCGAGCTGCACTGGATCGACAATCGCACCGAGGTCGATGCTCTTGTCGAGCGACGTGCCCACTCGCAACGTCTCCATGCGCCGTTTCAGCTTCGCGATGAAACGCGCTTCGATGCCTTCCTGCACGAGCAGCCGCGAGCCCGCGCAGCAGACTTGCCCCTGGTTGAACCAGATTGCGTCGACCACGCCTTCGACCGCGCCATCCAGGTCCGCGTCGTCGAACACGATGAAGGGTGATTTGCCGCCGAGTTCCAGCGTCAGCGACTTGCCAGAACCCGCCGTGGCCGAACGGATCAGCCGGCCTACTTCGGTCGAGCCGGTAAAGGCGATCTTGTCGACTTGCGGATGTTCGACCAAAGCCGCGCCGGTGCGCCCGTCGCCGGTCACGACGTTGAGCACGCCGGCCGGCAAGCCCGCGCGATGCGCAAGTTCGGCGAACAGCAACGCGGTGAGCGGCGTGTATTCAGCGGGCTTCAACACGACGCAGTTGCCCGTGGCAATCGCCGGCGCGATCTTCCACGCGAGCATCAACAGCGGGAAATTCCACGGCACGATCTGACCGACCACGCCAAGCGGCGCGTAATCCTCGAACTCGCTCTCCTGCAACTGCGCCCATCCCGCGTGATGCAGAAAGTGACGCGCGACGAGCGGCACGTCGATATCGCGTGTTTCGCGAATCGGCTTGCCGTTGTCGAGCGCTTCGAGCACCGCGAACAGCCGGCTATGACGCTGCACCATGCGGGCAAGCGCATACAGATGCCGCGCCCGTCCGGCGCCGCCCAACGCGAGCCAGCCCGGTTGCGCGGCGCGCGCGGCGGCTACTGCGGCGTCGATATCGGCCGAGTCGCCTTGAGCGACCTGTGCGAGTTGCTCCCCCGTCGCGGGCGCGTTCGAAGCGAAACGTTCGCCCGCCACCGGCGCATGCCACGCACCGCCGATGAAATGCCCGAAGCCATCTTCATGCTGCGCGAGCCAGGCGCGCGCGGGTTGATCGTCCTCGGGTGCGGGACCGTACTCCATCGATGAAAAATACTCGGCTACGCTCATGGGATCGGTCTTCTGTTCAGGCTACGGGGTGACGGTTGAAAGCGGAGTAACGGCCGCTCACGTAATGTTCGAGCTGGCGTTCGATATCGGCCAGCAGGCTCGACGCGCCGATCCGGAACAGCTCCGGTTCGAGCCACGCACGGCCGAGTTCTTCTTTCATCAGGATCTGATACGACAGCACGGACTTCGCAGTCGACACGCCGCCCGCCGGCTTGAAGCCGATCAGCACGCCGGTGCGTTCCTGGTATTCGCGGATCATGCGCACCATCACGAGCGACACGTCGAGCGTCGCGTTCACGCCTTCCTTGCCGGTGGATGTCTTGATGAAGTCGGCGCCGGCCATCATGCAGACCATCGACGCGCGCGCCACGTTCGAGAGCGTGCGAATGTCGCCGGTGGCAAGAATGGTTTTCAGATGCGCCGGGCCGCAGGCCGCGCGGAAGTCGCGCACTTCGTCGTAGAGCGCCTGCCAGTTGCCGGTCAGCACATATTCACGTGTGACGACGATATCGATTTCCTGCGCGCCGTCCGCGACCGAGGCTTCGATCTCTTTCAGCTTCAGCGGATGCGGAATCAGGCCCGCAGGAAAACCCGTAGAAACCGCGGCAACCGGAATGCCGCTGCCGTGCAGCGCATCGACCGCCGCCGCGACGAAGCGGTGATACACGCATACCGCGCCCGTCGTGATGCCTTGCGGCGCGAGCCCGAGCGCTTCGAGCAGATCGGCGCGTACCGGCTGCCGCGCCTTCGCGCACAGCCGCCGCACGCGGCCTTCGGTGTCGTCGCCGTTGAGCGTGGTGAGGTCGATGCAGGTGACGGCTTTGAGCAGCCAGGCCGCCTGCGCATCTTTCTTGACGCTGCGGCGCGTGCCGAGCGTGGCCGTGCGTCGCTCGACCGCCGACTGGTTGACGCGCAGGCCGTCGAGCCAGGAGGCGTCGAACGGCATGCCGGGATTGCGCTCGGGATGAACGATCGGTGTGCCGCGCAGCGCGACGACCGATGAAGACTGCAATGGGGCTTCTGGCATAAGACATCCGAAAATATGATGCGACGCACAACAACCGCCGACAATTTGTTCGCACTTATGCTACAACGATTGATAGAATCATAACAAGCTTTGCGAGCAATCGTTACATCATCAAGCGATTGAACCCGGTGAATGCCCGTGAATGTTATTGACGCACCATATTCATGATGCGAAGATCACAACACGGTTTTCGGCCGGATAGCGTTATACAAAGAAAAGAATTTCGTCGCGTGGACGAAGGAGACATGCCAGATGAGTGAGCCGGTTGCGGTCGCGGCCGCGTCATCGCCTCAGGTTCCATTGATCCGTGTTGCGGGCGTCACCAAGCGATTTGGCGGCGTGCACGCGCTGCGCGGCGTCAACCTCGAAGTGTTGCCCGGCGAAGTCCACGCATTGCTCGGCGAAAACGGCGCGGGCAAATCCACGCTGATCAAGATCCTGAGCGGCGTGCATGCTTACGACGACGGCGTCATCGAAATCGCCGGCCAGAAGGTCGCGTTCGACTCCCCCGCTCAATCGCGCGACGCGGGTGTCGCCGTGGTCTACCAGGATTTGAGTCTCGTCGAATCGCTCTCGGTCGGCGCCAATCTCATGTTGGGACGCGAGCCGCGCACGCGTCTGGGCTTCGTGAAGAACCGTCAGCTCATGGCCACGGTCGGCGAGTTCCTGCGCTCGCACGGCATTCCACTCGATCCGAAAGCACCGGTCGGCTCGCTGCCCTTCGCTTACCGCCAGATGACCGAGATTTGCAAGGCGCTGATGGGCGAAGTGCGCGTGCTGATCCTCGATGAACCCACTTCCGCATTGACCGGCGGCGAAGAGCAGATTCTGTTCGACGCGATTCGCGCGGTCACGGCGCGCGGCGTCGGCGTGATCTATGTGACGCATCGCTTGAACGAGGTGTTCAGGATTTCGCAGCGCGTGACCGTGTTCCGCGATGGTGCGAACGCCGGCACATTCCAGACGGCGCAAACGGATATGAAGCAACTGGTGGCGGCGATCGTTGGTCCCGCTCATGCCGCGTTGCAGGCGCGGCAGAAAACGGCGGTGGGCGATGGAGCCGCAGTGGTGACCACTACTGCAAGCGCGTTGCCGGTAGCTGAACAAGCGTCCAACACCGACGCCGCGCCCGTACTCAAGTTATCGAACGTCAGCAACGACCGCCTGCATCACATCGACCTCGTGGTTCGGCGCGGCGAAGTCCACGGACTCGCGGGATTGATCGGCAGCGGACGCACCGAGATTCTGCAAACCGTCTTTGGCCTGCGATCCGTCGACGCCGGCAGCATCGAACTGGACGGTCGGACGCGCTCACGCATCACACCCGCCGAGGCGATCCAGCTCGGCGTGGCGCTGGTGCCGGAGGATCGTCATTTGGAAGGGCTCGTGCTCGATCATTCGATCGAACGCAATCTGACGCTGCCGCGCTTGCCGCATTTTTCCCGCTGGGGATGGCTGCGTAGTCAGGCCGCCGTTCAGCAGGCGAAGCGCTCCATGAAAGAGCTGGCCGTGAAAGCACCCAACTCATCGACCGCGGTCAAGTTCTTATCCGGTGGCAATCAGCAGAAAGTGGTCTTCGCGAAGTGGAATCATCCGCGCCCCAAACTGCTCATGCTCGACGAACCGACGGTCGGCGTGGATGTCGGCGCGCGCGAGGAAATCTACGGCGTGGTGAACGACGCCGCGCAAGCCGGCACCGGCGTGCTCGTCGTCTCGTCGGACCTCGATGAACTCCTGCGCCTGTGCGACCGCATTTCGATTGTCGCGGACGGCTGCATTGTCAACACCGTCGAGCGCGCGGAACTCGCCAATGCCGAAGCGCTGCATCACCTGATCCAACTTTCCCGTTCTTCCCTCGAGGCGTTAGCAACATGAATGAATCTGTCTCGCCGCTAACGGCCGAACGGCAGGCATCGCCGCTGCAGAAAAGCCGTATGCGGCGCATCGCGCAAGCCCTGCTGCAAGGCGACCGGCCTTATGCGCTGTACGCCGCGTTCGCGATTCTGCTGGTGGTGTTCAGCTTCGCGTCGCCGTGGTTCCTGTCCATCGACAACTTCCTGAATATCGGCCGGCAAACCGCGCTCGTCTCGATCATCGCGATCGGCATGACCTTCGTGATCATCGCGCGGCAGATCGATCTTTCCGTGGGGTCGACGCTGGCGCTCTCGGGCATGTCCGCGGCGCTCGCCATGGCGTATGTGGGCAACAACTGGGTGATCGGCGCAATTGCCGGCATCGGCACCGGCGCGATTGTCGGCGCGATCAATGGGATCGTGACCACGCGCGTGAACATTCCTTCGTTTCTCGTTACGCTCGGCACACTGAGCGCGGCCCGCGGACTCGCGCTGATGGTCACGACCACCAAGCCCGTGATCATCGATAACGACTCGTTCATCTCGATCTTCGGCGAAGGCGATATTTTCGGCGTGCCGGTGCCGATCATCTGGACGCTGCTCGCCGTGATCGCCGGCATTCTGCTCTTGCACTACAGCGTGTTCGGCCGGCAGATCTACGCGGCCGGCGGCAATCCGACCGCCGCGCTCTATTCGGGCATCAACACGCGGCGCGTCACCACCCTCGCCTTCATTCTCACGGGCATGCTGGCCGGACTCGCCGCGCTCGTGCTTTCGGCGCGCTCGCACGCGGCCCGGCCCGACGTCGTGCAAGGCATGGAGCTGGATGTGATCGCATCGGTCACGCTCGGCGGCTGCAGTCTGTTCGGCGGACGCGGCTTCGTGCTGGGGACGCTGCTCGGCAGTCTGATCATCGGCACGCTCAATAACGGGCTGGTGCTGCTCGGCGTGAGTTCGTCGCTGCAACTGGTGATCAAAGGCGTGATCATCGTCGCGGCGGTTGCGTTTACGAGGAAGTAGGCAGGAAACAAGGCAGTTCGGACGTGAAGACGCGAAGCACAGACATGAAGACCAACGGAGGAGAAACATGAAACAACGTCGTGGTTCAAGAGTAGCGTTAGCCAGTGTCGTGGCGGTCGCCGCCGTCGCCTGTCTGGCTTCCTCGGGTGCTTACGCGCAATGCGTGACCGGCATTCCCGCAGGCTCGATCGGCCCAAAGGGTATCGTCGGGCAAGGACCGAACGGCGAAAAAGCCGCCTCGGTGGATGCCGTGAAACTGACCGACGCCGACATCGCCAAGATCAAGGCCGGCAAGTTCAAGGTCGGCATTTCGATGCAGACCATGAATCTCGACTGGTCGCAACTTCAGGTGGCGGGCATCACCGATACGCTGAAGAAGTACGGCGTGGAAGTGATCGGCACGGCATCGGCGGAGTATCAGGTCGACAAGCAGATCGCCGATATCGAGAACACGATCCAGCGCCACCCGAACGGCATCATCTCCATTCCGGTCGACGGCACGGCGACGGCCGCCACCTACAAGAAAGTGTCCGCGGCCGGCATCAAGCTCGTGTTCATGGACAACGTGCCGACCGGCCTGAAGCATCCGCAGGAATACTCGGCGATGATCTCGGCGGACAGCGAAGGCAACGGCCAGATCGCGGCGAAAGTGCTCGCCTCGTGCGTGCCGCAAGGCGCGACGGTCGGGCTCGTGAATTTCGGCGTGGATTACTTCAGCACGACGGAGCGCACTAAGGCCGTCAACGACTGGCTGAAGAAGAATCGTCCGGATATCAAGATCAAGCAGGTCGCCTTCACGGACCCGTCTAAAGTCGGTCAGATCGCGGGCGACTTTCTCACTGGGAATCCGGACGTGAAGGGTCTCTTCGCCGTGTGGGATCAACCGGCGCTGGACACGCTCACATCGATGCGCGCGCAGGGCGTGACGATTCCCATGACGACGGTCGATCTGGGCCTGCAGTCCGCAATCGAAATCGCCAAGGGCGGACCGCTGAAGGCGACCGGTTCGCAGCGTCCGTACGATCAGGGCGTCGCGGAGGCCATGGCGATGATGAAGGCGCTGATCGGCCAGACGCCGCCGGCGTGGATCGGCGTGCAATCATTGCCGGTGGTTCAGTCGAACGTGCTCGAATCCTATAAGACGGTGTTTAAAAAAGACCCGCCGCCGCAACTGGCGGATGCGTGCAAGAAGGCCGCGCCGGCCTGCGGTTGAGGCGCACGAACCGCGCTTCGTCATCCCACTTCTCTCCTTCCGCTTCCGGACGCCGGCGCAACGAGCCGGCGTCAGGCGCGAATCCTGCTACTCGACAGACCTACTACATCGATTCGAACGAGGAGAAAAGATGACCCTGCTTATTTACCTGGTTGGCTGGATCATTCTGATCGGCGGCGTGTCATGGGGATTGATGGCCATGCATGTCGCGCAACATACGATCGCCATCGTGGCGGTTATTCTGCTCGGCGTTGCCGTCATTACCGGCGCGACGCGGGCACGCAGCCGCGACCGGTCATAGCGTCGGCAAGCGTTCGCCCGCCGGGAGCAGCCTGGCCGATACGATGCTGAATTGGCGGCTCACGCCTCCCGGCAACCATCGACGGATGGCGGCCGGTCTGCTCGATGACCGGATAGCCGGACCGCCCCGCCTCAATTCGAGGTCGACTCCGCGTTCGCTGCCGGCATTTGCGCGGTGCGAACCGCAGCAGCGTTATCCGTGCGGTGCTCGATCGCATAAAGCTCCCGGTTTCGCGCGACTTCGGCGTCTGTCAGCGGATAGTCGTCGTCGTTTGACGGCACCAGCCCTTCGGCTTGGGCCTGCTGCAACTGCGCCATCACAGCGGCGCGCGTCAGACCTGAGGTGCTGGTTTGCGCAAAGGCATTCGCGCCGAATGCCAGGCTGAGCGCGGTGACGGCAACAGCGTTAAGCAATTTCATGATGTCTCTCCGGGTAGGGCAAGCAATGACTGGGTTGCAACACGCCTCCCATTCTTGCCATTTCCCCTGTCCGGGCACTGACCTTCAGATTACCGTTTTGTTATCTACGCCGGCCGGTTGAATCAGCCTCCCCACATAACAGAACGGTAATCTAACCGACGGCAGCCCGTCAGCGCCCCCACGCCACACTCCTGACTCACGAAGCCCGCGTCACGCGCCTCGCAGCACTGCAGCGGCGCGTGCCTCCATCGGCCTTTTTTCAGGAACCCGTCATGTGGATCGTCAGGCTGGCGCTGCGCCGCCCTTATACCTTCGTGGTCCTCGCCGTGCTGATCTTTATCGTCGGCCCGCTCGCGATACTGCGCACACCGACCGATATCTTTCCGAACATCGATATCCCGGTGGTCAGCATCGTCTGGAGCTATAACGGCTTCTCGGCCCAGGACATGGCCAGTCGCATCACGTCGAACTACGAGCGCGCGCTGACTTCGGACGTGGACGATATCGAGCACATCGAGTCGCAATCGCTGAACGGCGTCTCGGTGGTGAAGATATTTTTTCATCCGGGTGCGGACATCAATCGCGCGATCGCGGAGGCGGCCTCCAATTCGGCGTCGATCCTGCGTGTGCTGCCGCCCGGCACATTGCCGCCGAACATCATTACGTATAACGCTTCCACGGTGCCGATCCTGCAACTCGGCCTCTCCAGCGACACGCTCTCCGAACAGCAACTCTACGACCTGGGCAACAGCCAGATCCGCACGCAACTGGCGACGGTGCAAGGCGCGTCGGTGCCGCTGCCGTTCGGCGGCAAGGTCCGGCAGATCATGGTGGATATCGACCCGCGCGCGTTGCAGGCCAAGGGACTCGCCCCGCTCGACGTGGTCAACGCCGTCAACGCGCAGAACCTGATTCTGCCGGGCGGCACGGCGAAGATCGGCACGAAGGAATACAACGTGCAGATGAACGGCAGCACCGACACGGTGGCCGCGCTCAACGATCTGCCGATCAAGACCGTGGCCGGCGGCGTGGTGTACGTGCGCGACGTCGCTCACGTACGCGACGGCTACGCGCCGCAGACCAACATCGTGCGCAGCGACGGCAAACGCGCCGCGCTCCTGACCATCGAAAAATCCGGCAGCACCTCGACGCTAACCATCATCCAGCAGGTCAAGGCGATGCTGCCGCATATCGCAGCCGGCCTGCCGAGCGCGCTGCATATCACCGCGCTGTCCGACCAATCCGTGTTCGTGAAATCGGCCGTGGTGGGCGTGGCGCGCGAGGCGCTGATCGCCGCCGCCCTCACCGCCGTGATGATCCTGCTGTTTCTCGGCAGCTGGCGCGCCACGCTGATCATCGCGGTGTCGATTCCGCTCGCCGTGCTGACCTCGCTGATCGCACTGTCCGCGCTCGGCCAGACCATCAACATCATGACGCTCGGCGGGCTTGCGCTCGCGGTGGGAATTCTCGTCGACGACGCCACCGTCGCCATCGAAAACATCACGCATCACCTGGAGAACGGCGAACCCTTGCAGGACGCCATCCTGAACGGCTCCGGCGAAATCGCCGTGCCGACCTTCGTCTCGACGCTGTCGATCTGTATCGTGTTCGTGCCGATGTTCCTGCTCTCCGGCGTCGCGCGCTATCTGTTCGTGCCGCTCGCCGAAGCAGTGGTATTCGCGATGATCGCGTCGTACTTTTTCTCACGCACGCTGGTGCCGACGCTCGCTATGTATCTGATGCGCGCGCGCAGCAATGCGGCCGCCACCGGCAACGGTCCGATTGCGCGCCTGATCCGCTTTCAGGCCGGCTTCGAGCAGCGCTTCGAACGGCTGCGCGAACGCTATCGCGGCGTGCTCGGCGCGGCGATAGCGAGCCCGAAGCGCTTCATCGCAATCTTCCTAGTGCTTTGCCTCGGCTCGCTCGCGCTGGTGCCGTTCACCGGCCGCGACTTTTTCCCGGCTGTGGATACCGGCGAGATCCGCCTGCATCTGCGCGCGCCGACCGGCACGCGCATCGAAGACACCGCGAGCATTACCGACCAGGTCGAAGCCCGCGTGCGCGACGTGATTCCGAAGCAGGAACTCGCGGCGGTGCTGGACAACATCGGCGTGCCGGTGAGCGGCATCAATCTGACCTACGACTCGTCGGACCCGATCGGCCCCGAAGATGCCGACGTGATGATCACGCTGGCGCCGAAACACAAGCCAACCGCGCAATACGTGGCGACGCTGCGCAACACACTGACCAAGGATTTCCCGGGCGTCACGTTCGCCTTCCTGCCCGCCGACATCGTCAGCCAGATTCTCAACTTCGGGCTGCCCGCGCCGATCGATATCCAGATCGTCGGCAACAAGCTCGACGCCAACCGCGTCGTGGCGAACCGCCTGCTCGCGCAACTGCGCGGCGTGCGCGGCCTCGTCGATGCGCGCATTCAACAGCCCGGCGATTCGCCCGCGATCAATGTCAACGTCGACCGCACCCGGGCGATTCAGGCAGGTCTGTTGCAACGCGACGTATCGCAGAATCTGCTGATCGCGCTCTCCGGCAGTTCGCAGACCACGCCGAATTTCTGGCTCGATCCGCGCAACGGCGTGAGCTATCCGCTGGTGGCGATGATGCCGCAGTACGACGTCAACTCGCTGCAGGCGCTGGCCAATATTCCGGTCGCGGCGAACGGCGCTGCGGCGACCATGGCAGCGGCCGCGGGCACAGCCTCGTTCCCGGCGAACGGCACCGGCCCCGCGCCGCAAAATCTGCTCGGCGCATTGAGCACGCTGACGCGCGGCACGCAGCAAGCCGTCGTCTCGCACTACAACGTGCAGCCGGTCCTCGATATCTTCGCATCGGCGCAAGGGCGAGACCTCGGCGGCGTGGCAGCGGATGTCAACCGGCTGGTCGAGCAGATCCGGCCGCAATTGCCGCCGGGCGCGTCCATCGTCGTACGCGGCCAGGTGCAGGCCATGCACGATTCGTTCAGCGGCCTCGCGAGCGGCCTCGTGTTCGCCATCGGCCTCGTCTATCTGCTGATGGTGGTCAACTTCCAGTCGTGGCTCGACCCGTTCATCACGATCAGCGGCTTGCCGGGTTCGCTCGCCGGCATCGCGTGGATGCTGTTCAGCACGGGCACTCGTCTGAGCGTGCCGGCACTCACCGGCACCATTCTGTGCATCGGCATCGCCACGGCCAACAGCATCCTTGTCGTCAACACCGCGCGTGAACTTCACCACGGCGGCAAGCCGCCGTTGCAGGCCGCGCTCGAAGCCGGCTTCAGCCGCTTCCGTCCGGTGCTGATGACGGCCCTCGCCATGCTGATCGGCATGCTGCCGATGGCGCTCGGCCTCGGCGACGGCGGCGAACAGAACGCGCCGCTCGGCCGCGCCGTGATCGGCGGCCTCGCGCTCGGCACGCTGTCGACCTTGCTGTTCGTTCCCGTCGTCTACGGGATAGTGCATGCGTGGCTCGACAAACGCCGCGCGGCACGCAGCGAAAAGCACGAATCCGCAGTCACCGCCCGCACTCTTTGATTTCGACGAGACCTTTTTATGAGCGATTCATCACTTCCGCCGGAGTCGGGTGGGCAGGCCGAACAGGCAGCGAATGCTGCTGAAACTCGCGCGCCAGGCGCCGCTCGTGCCGCTGACCCCGCGTCGGCAGCTTCGCCCGCTCAAGATTCAGAACGCGGCGCGCGCTCGCCTGCCGCTGCGTCCGCTGAATCCACGCATGACAAACCGGCCGCAGACGCCATTTCGAACGGCGAGACGAACGCCGAACCGCGCCGCCGTCTCTGGCCATTCGCGCTGAGCGGACTTGCAGCAGTCTTGCTGATCATCGGCATCGTGCCGCGCCTGCATGCGAGCGCCGCGCTGACTGAGCAAACGCAAGCGCAAAGCATGCTCAGCGTGTCGGTGGTCGCACCGCACGCTGCGCCGGCCGTCAACGAACTGCTGCTACCCGGCGCCGTCACGCCGTTCGCCGAAGCCTCCATCTATGCGCGCACCAGCGGCTACCTCGCGCACTGGAACACCGACATCGGCGCGCAGGTGAAAAGCGGCCAGGTGCTCGCGACGATCGAAGCCCCGGATCTTGACGCGCAACTGCGCCAGGCCCGCGCCGACGAAGCCACCGCGCAAGCCAATTTCGACTACGCGAAGACCACCGCGCAGCGCTGGCAGGACATGCTCAAGACCCAATCCGTCGCGCAGCAGGACGCCGACACCAAGGTCAGCGACATGGAAGCGCGCCGCGCCATGCTGGCGTCGGCGCAGGCCAATGTCGCGCATCTCGCCGAACTCGTCTCGTACGAAAAGATCACCGCGCCGTTCGACGGCGTGATCACCGCGCGCAACGTCGACGTCGGCGCGTTGGTGACGGCCGGCGGCACGCCTGGCGCCGCGGGCATGTCGGGCGAGCTGTTTCATATCCAGCAGAACGGCGTGCTGCGCGTGTTCGTCGATGTGCCGCAGAACGACGCGCCGTACGTCACCCCGGCCACGGGCGTGTATCTGACCGCACAGCAGTATCCGGGCCGCCGCATCGCGGCGAAGGTGGCGCGCAGCACTGGTTCGATCGATCCTTCGAGCCGCACGTTGCGCGTCGAGGTCGACGTCGACAACAAGGACGGCGCGCTGTTGCCCGGCGCTTACACGCAGGTGCATTTGCAACTGCAATCGATCACGCCGGCGCTCGACCTGCCGGTCAGCGCGCTGCTGTTCAGGCCGGACGGCGTGACGGTCGCCGTGGTCGACAGCAACGGCCGGGCGCTGCTCAAGACCGTGCAGATCGGCCGCGATTTCGGCACGCACGTGGAAATCACGACCGGACTCGCTGCCTCGGACCGCGTGATCGACAACCCCGGCGATTCGATCTCCACCGGCCAGATGGTTCAGATCATGCCGGCCATGCACGGCTGAGTGCTTCGTCAGATAAAGGATTTGCCGATGATCAAGCTGCCTCTTCCCCGCTCTTTGCCGCGCCGCGCGCTGGCGGCCACGCTGATCTGTGCGCTGCTCAGTGCGTGCTCTACCCTGCCTGCGTATCAACGCCCGAGCAACGACATTCCGGCGCAGTACGCGGGCGCCGTGCATACGGGCGCCGTGCAAGCGGGCGCCGTGCATACGAACTCCGCGCAAGCGAGCGACACACCAGGCTGGGCGCAAGCCGCGCCGGCCGACTTTGCGCCGCGCGGTCCCTGGTGGACGATCTTCAACGATCCCGTGCTGAACGAACTGGAGGCGCGCATCGACGTGTCGAACCAGACCGTGCGCAAGGCCGTCGCGCAGGTTCAGCAGGCACGCTCGATGGTGGACTATCAGCGCGCCGGCTTCTTCCCGACCATCACCGCCGGTGTCGCGCAGGACCGCTACCGGACCTCGCAGAACGTCGAAGGGAAATCGCTCGCGGGCAAGACGGTGCCGGACTATTCGGCGGGCGTGTCGGCGAGTTGGGAGCCCGATCTGTTCGGGCGCGTGCGCGACAGCGTGAACGGTGCGCAGGCCGACGCTCAGGCGAGCGAGGCCGACCTCGAAGGCGTGCGCCTGTCGATGAGCGCGGACCTCGCCGCCGACTACTTCTCGCTGCGCTCACTCGACACGCAGAAGAAGCTGCTCGACGACAGCGTGAACGCCTACGCCGCCGCGTTGAAGCTGTTGCAGCAGCAGCTGAGCAACGGTGCGATCGATGCCTCCGCCGTCGCTCAGGCTACGACGCAACTCGAAGCGACGCGCACCCAGGACACCGACATCGACGTGACGCGCGCGCAGCTGCAGCACGCAATCGCGACGCTGATCGGCGAACCGGCATCGACCTTTACGCTGCCGCCGAACGGTACGGCCGTGACGCCGCCGGCAATTCCAATTGGTGTGCCGTCGCAACTGCTGGAGCGGCGCCCCGATATCGCCGCCGCCGAACGGCGCGTGGCTTCCGCGAATGCGCAGATCGGCGTGGCGCATGCAGCGTTTTTTCCGGATCTCGTGTTGTCCGCGAGCGCGGGTCTCGAAAGCACGTTTTTCGCGCCATGGCTGAGCGCGCCGAGTCTGTTCTGGTCGCTCGGTCCGCAACTGGCCGGCACGCTGTTCGACGGCGGCAAGCGCAAAGCGACCCTGCACGGCGCCACCGCGCAATACGACGGCGCCGTCGCGGATTATCGACAGTCGGTGCTGGTGGCGTTCCAGCAGGTCGAGGACAACCTGTCCGCCCTGCACTCCCTCGCCGACGAAGCCGCCAGCCAGCAGCGCGCCACCACGGCCGCGGACCTGTCGTTGCGGCTCACGACGAATCGCTTCAACGCAGGCGCGGTCAGCTATCTCGACGTGGTGACCGCGCAGACGATTGCGCTGACGAACCAGCGTATCGCGGATCAGATCGCCGCGCGGCAATTGGAGTCGAGTGTGTTGTTGCTGAAGGCGTTGGGTGGGACTTGGGGTGAGAAAGGCGAGGGAGCGGCGGGAGCAACTTAAGCGGTTCCCCGCTCTCACCTGATCCGCGGAAACCTCAGCACGAAGCGCGTCCCGCGCGCATCGCTCTCCGCATGCACCGAGCCGCCGTGCAGTTCCATGATCGCGCGCACGATGGCAAGCCCGAGCCCGGTCGAACCCGTGGACCCTTGCGACAGCCCCGCCGACGGCAGCGAACTGCGCGACGGATCGACCCGATAGAAGCGGTCGAAAATCCGTTCGAGATGCTCGGCGGGAATCGGCTGCCCCGGGTTCTCCACGCTCACGCGTACCGCGTCGGCCGATGCGCCGGCGTCCAGCACGATCTCGCCGCCCGGCGGCGTATAGCGAATGGCGTTGGCGAGCAGATTGCTCACGGCGCGGCGAAACAACTCGAGATCGGCCGTCACGGCGGCCGCGCCGCTCACGCGCAAACGTACATTCGCATCGTCGGCAATACCTTCGAAATACTCGGCGATATGCATCAGCTCCTGCCCCGCGTCGAACTCGCGCAATTGCTTGACGAACTGCGGGTGTTCGGCGCGCGCCAGAAACAGCACGCTCTCGATCATGCGCGAGAGCCGGTCGCACTCTTCCAGATTCGACGCGAGCAGCGCTTCGTATTCGTCGACTGAACGCGGCCGCGCGAGCGCGACTTCGGCGGCGCCGCGCATGTTGCTGAGCGGCGTGCGCATGTCGTGCGCGAGGTCGGCGGTGAAACGCGACAGATGCTGGAAGCCCTGCTCGACGCGTTCGAGCATCGCGTTCAGCGAGGCCACCAAAGCTTCGAGTTCGCTCGGCACGCGCGCCACCGTGATGCGCGTATCGAGCCGATTCACCGTCACGAGGCTCGCGCTCGCCGCGATATCGCGCAACGGCCGCAGCGCGGCGCGAATCAGCAGGTAACCGAGCAGCATGGCCAGCACCACGCCGGCCACGCCCGCGAGCGTGAGCTTGTCGCGGTAGCGGTCCAGCAGCACCCAGCGGTCGCTCATGTTGCGCGCCACCAGCAGGCTTGCCGTGTCGCCGTTACGCAGCCTCGCGTCCGTGAAAATGCCGCGAATCGGCGCGCCGTTGCGGCCGGTCCAGTCGCCGATATCGGCTTGCGTGATGCGCGTGGTTGCGGCAACGCGCGTGAGCGGCGGCAGCGCCGCAATGGTCGCGGCGCCGCTCGCCGCATCCGGCACGGCGAGCGCGCCGGCGATATTGTGTTCGATCGCCCGCTTGCCGTCGGGATCGAACACTTCCATCGACAGCGCTTCGTTGCCGAGCACGACGCTAGTCAGGCGCTCGCTGTGGTCGCGAATGCTTTGCGCCGAGTCCAGCTCCTCGGCGAGGCGCCGCGCGTGACGCGCGGCGAGCACGATGTCGAGATTGTCCTGCGCCTTGATCTGCTTTTCGAGTGCGACATACAGGAAACTGCCGACCAGCACGAAAACCGTCAGCGTGGTGGCGCCGAATGCCAGCGCCAGCGCCGCGGCAAGAGAGCGGCCGCGCATCAAGCGGTGTCCTTCAGTTCGAGCACGTAACCCACGCCGCGCACGGTGTGAATCAGCTTGACGGGAAAGTCGTCGTCGATCTTGGTGCGCAAGCGGCGGATCGCAACTTCGACCACATTGGTGTCGCTGTCGAAATTCATGTCCCACACATACGACGCGATTTGCGTACGGCTCAGCACTTCGCCCTGACGGCGCGCGAGCAGTTGCAGCAGCGAGAATTCGCGTGGCGTGAGGTCGATACGCGTGCCGCCACGCTTCACGCGACGGCGGTTCACGTCCATTTCCAGATCGCCCACCTTGATCAGTTCGCTTTCGCGCGGCGGACCGCGGCGCGCCAGCGTGCGCACGCGCGCCAGCAATTCGACGAAGGCAAAGGGTTTGACGAGGTAATCGTCCGCGCCGAGTTCGAGGCCGCGCACGCGGTCGTCGACGTCGTCGCGCGCGGTAAGGAACAGCACGGGCGTCGTGCGTTTCGCGCGCAAGGTCTTGACGATGGTCCAGCCGTCCATGCCCGGCAGCATCACGTCGAGCACGATCACGTCGTACTCTTCTTCCAGCGCGAGGATCAGCCCTTGCGGGCCGTCGTTGGCCACATCGACCGCATAGCCGGATTCTTCCAGGCCCTTCTTGAGGTAGGCCGCTGTTTTCAGCTCGTCCTCGATCACCAGGATGCGCATCGGTTGCTCCGCTTGGCGTTGACGGTGAAATCATACCGTCAAGCACTCGGGCGGGTGATTACGATCCGGTTATGTTGTTGTGCGCACGGCAGATGCGGCGCGAGGCGCCCCGTGACAGAGCCGCAACCGCTTCGCCCTATTCCACGTTGTCCGCCACGTCGGTCATACGGATCATGTGCGGTTTGACGACGTCGTCCTCGTCGTCGCGGGTCTCCGTGGGCGGATGGATCAAGGCTTCGAGCCGCGCCTTGGTCGCCAGAAACTCGGGCGACGTGACCTGCGAGTAATCGCGCGGCCGCGGCACCGGCACTTCGATCAACTCCTGCACCTCGCCGGGATTCGCCTTCAGCACCAGAATACGATCGGCGAGAAAGATCGCTTCGTCCAGATCGTGCGTGATGAACAGCACAGTCACGTCGATGTTGCGCCAGATATCGAGCAGGTGCGTCTGCATCTTCGCACGCGTTTGCGCGTCGAGTGCGCCGAAGGGTTCGTCCATCAACAGAATGCGCGGCCGGTTCGCGAGCGCGCGGGCAATCGCCACGCGCTGCTTCATGCCGCCCGACAACTGATGCGGATAGGCATTGGCGAATTTCGTCAGACCGACCAGATCGAGCCATTGCAGCGCCTCGCGTTCCGCATGCAGGGTGCTGTGGCCGTTCATCTTCAGCCCGAACATGACGTTCTTTTTGACCGTCAGCCACGGGAACAGCGTGTAGCCCTGAAACACCATGCCGCGGTCGGCGCCCGGACCCTGCACCGGTTTGCCGTCGAGCAGCACACTGCCGCTCGTCTGCGCCTCGAGGCCAGCGAGAATGCGGATCAGCGTGGACTTGCCGCAGCCCGACGGTCCGATCACGCACACGAACTCGCGCCGGTGCGTCTTGAAGCTGATGCCGTCAAGCGCCGTGCACTCGCCTTGCACTGCCTTGAAGCGCTTGCCGAGGTCGCGCACCTCCAGAATCACCTCGCGCGATTTCAAACGGTCGAAACGCTCGCGTACCGCTTCGGACTGGATCAGATACGACGGAACGGGTTGCGGATTTAACATGATGGAATCCTTTGAAAGCGGTGCGGTGCATGCGATAAGCCGTGTCACGAAGTTGTCCGCTACGCCTTGAGCGTGCGGTCCCACGGAAACAGCTTGCGGCCGAGATAGGCCAGCACGAGATCGGTGCCAAGGCCGATGATGCCGATCATCATGATCGCGGCGTAGACGTTGTCGAAATGCTCGTAGCGCGCCTGCTGGGTGATGTACCAGGTGATGCCGGAACTGGTGCCGACCAGTTCCGCCACGATCAGATACGTCCACGCCCAGCCGAGCAGAATGCGCTGATCGCGGTACAGGTCCGGCAGGATGCCAGGAATCACCACATGCGTGAGCAGCTTCAACTTCTTCGTGCCGAGCGTCATGGCGGCTTCGAACAGGCCGTATTCGAGCTTGCGGGTGGTGTTGGCCACGATCAGCACCTGCTGGAACAACGTGCCGATCACGATGATCGCGATCTTCGGGCCGTCGTAAATGCCGAGAATGGCCACCATCAGCGCACCGAACGCGGGCGCCGGCAAGTAACGGAAGAACTCGAAGAACGGCTCCTGCAGGCGTGCAATCGCGCTGTACGTGCCGCACACGATGCCGATGGGCACGCCGATCACCGACGACAGCACGAAGCCCCAGAAGATCACCTGAATGCTGTGCCACAGACTCTGATGCAGCCAGACGCCGTCGCGCGATGCAGGCGGCGTGGTGAACGCGGTGTAGAACGCGCGCAGCACTTCATGTGGCGCGGGCAGATACACCGGATTGACCGGCTCGCCGGCCGGCAAGGCCGCATGGGCGTCGCGCGCGTGGGCGAGTTCGTCGGCGAACACGTCTTTGTCGACACGCATGCCCGGTTGAAAATAATCGACGCTGCCCGGGCTGTCGATCAGCACCTGCGGATGCCAGATGAACGGCACGTAGCTGACCAGACACCAGACAAAGAGCGGCAACAGGAACGAGCCCGCGCCCAAGAACCATTTGCCGCGCGAGGAGAGTTCGCGGCGCACCGCGAACCATTCGGTTCTGTCAATGACGGCCATGTGATTCTCCGAGGCGGACTGCGGTTGCGCCGTATGCGGACCCTGAAGCGGCGCTCGTTTCGTCGAGCCACGCGCGCGCCAGATCGAGCAGCACCCTGTCTTCGTGTGCGCGCGCGACGAAGGTCACGCCGAACGGCAAGCCCGCATGCCGGCCGACCGTGCAGACGCCGGCCGGCACCGCCAGCGCGGCCAGATCGAGCAGGTTGACGAAGTTCGTGTAGTAGCCGAAGCGCGAATTCACGCGGATCGGGTCCGCTTCCAGTTCGTCGACGGTGGCGGTGGTCGCCGAGGTCGGCGTGACGATGGCGTCGATCCGCTGCCAGACGTGCGCCGCCTGCATGCGCAGGAACGCGAGGCGGTCGAACGCGGCGAACGCATCGGCCGCGCTCCAGCGCGCCGCGCCGCCGATGATCTCGCGGATCACCGGATGCAGCGCGTCGGGCTGCGTGTCGGCGAACTCGCGGATCGCCGCGAGCCGCTCCGCTACCCACGGTCCTTCGTAGAGCAGCCGCGCGGTGGCGAGGAACGGC
>JGI25156J39149_1000167_pt1 | contig 48172 bp, 46 predicted proteins | sample AraplaCL_Col_mMS_FD_39149 | JGI IMG/M metagenome (IMG submission 39149)
AAGTCAACGCGCGCCCGACCCTCCTGCTTGTAAACGAAAAATCGGGTCACCGTGCGCGGTGACCCGATTCTAGCTGCTGCGCGCTTGCGAGGAAACCTGTGGAACCGAAAGTTTCCCCGCACGTGCTTAGTGGGGATTCTTCTCAAACCCCGCAGCATTGAAGAAAACGTTCGGCTTGCGGTAAATCGCGAGCAGCACGCAACCCTCATCTGTGTGCGTCTGGTGGAGTGATCCGGGCTGGCGCCACACGAACTCGCCCGCCCGACAGATTCCGTCGTGATCGTAAAAGGAGCCCTCAAGCACATAGCTCTGCTCGATCTCGGGATGACGGTGGAAAGGCAACGTCGCGCCCGGTTCCCACTTCAACAGAACCGTCATCTCGCCAATCTCATCGTTGCGGTACAGGACCTTCATCCAGATTTTGTCGAACTGAGATTTCTCCCACTCAAGCTTGCTCGGGTCTACATACACAGATCCGCCGGGGGTCGGTTCGAGTTTGCCCTGCAGCCGCTGCGCGAAGTGCGGTTTCGTCGACGTTGCATCCATGTCATCTCCTAAATCATCAGTGAATGAAGCCACCGGGGAGGCGGTTGTAGACAAATATAGGTCAGTGTTTCCCATTACGCAACTTATTATTGCAAATGTTTTTTTTCAGGCTACTCTCAACTCACGTTCGGTAAACATTCGGACGCCTGTGGACGTGGACAACGCCGAACCCGGCTAGGAGATCTGACATGGCAATTTTGCAAAGTGACCAGCTGGACGTGCTTTCAGCTGGCACATCTGATGAAACCAGTGAGAAAACGCGGATGCGAGTCATCATGGTTTCCAGCGTGATTGGAACGACCGTCGAATGGTACGATTTTCTCCTGTACGGCACTGCAGCCGCGCTGCTCTTTAACAAACTGTTCTTCCCTGCGTTCGACCCGTTTGTCGGGACTATTGCGTCTCTAGCTTCGTTCGCTGCCGGGTTTATCGCGCGTCCTCTCGGTGGCGCTATTTTCGGCCACTTTGGCGATCGAATCGGTCGAAAGACCATGCTGATGATCACAATGTTCATGATGGGCGGAGCCACATTCCTCATCGGCCTCCTGCCCACCTACTCCCAAATTGGCGTCTGGGCACCGGTGATCCTTATTACGCTGCGAATCCTTCAGGGAATAGGCCTCGGTGGCGAATGGGGCGGCGCAGCGTTGATGGTCGTCGAGCATGCACCGCCTAATCGACGCGGTTTTTTCGGCGGAATTGTCCAGGTAGGCTTCCCGCTCGGGATCGTACTTTCTACCGCTGCCTTCGCCGCTGTCAGCCGGTTGCCCGAAACGCAGTTTCTCGCTTGGGGATGGCGCGTTCCCTTCTTAGTCAGCATCGCACTCGTAATGGTCGGGCTGGTCATTCGCCTCAGGGTCTCTGAATCGCCAGAATTTCTTAAAGCGATGAAGCATGATGCGCCGGTTAAAATGCCGCTCCTCGAAGTCTTTCGCTCCTACAAGCGCAGCTTCTTCGTTTCGGTAGGTCTGAAGATTTCCGAAGTGGCTTGGGTCTATCTGCTTTCTGTTTTTCTCGTGATGTACGGAAACAAGACAATCGGCATCCCAAAAACAGTCATGCTCAGCGGCCTGTTACTAGCCGCGACACTCGAATTCGTTACTGTGCCGCTTGCTGGATATCTGTCGGACATCTTTGGTCGCAAGCCGCTCTACTACTTCGGTGCGGCGTCGACCGTTCTTGCTGCGTTCCCGCTCTTCTGGTTGGTCCAGTCAGGCGACCCGATGACTGTGATCATCACAATGGCAGTTTGCATGAGTCTTGGTCACGCCACGCTTTTCGGTCCTCAGGCGGCATGCATACCTGAACTCTTTGGCACGAAGGTGCGCTACAGTGGGTGCTCGCTAGGCGTCCAGGTAGCGGCCGCGATTGGTGGCGGTTTAACTCCGATCGCCGCCACTTCACTAATGGCCTTCACGGGGCATATCGAATCCGTTTCATGCTTAATCGCACTCCTCGGAATCTTCACATTGATAGCGACCTATGCCGCTGGCGAAACGTCCGGGAGCGACTTGTCAAAAAACTGATACTACGAGCTTTTTTCAAGTGTGACCTGCCATGGAACGATTCTCCCGCAAGTCGCTCTGTGGCGATTCCCCGATTGGCATGACTACTGTTGACAAGGTGACACCATGACCTGCGTCGTAACTGAAAGGTGTATTGGCTGCCGTTATGGCGAATGTATCGCTGCGTGCCCCGTGGATGCATTCCGGGTGGGGAAAAATTTTGTGGTGATTGATCCCCAAGTTTGCGTTAACTGCACAACCTGCACCTTGGTTTGTCCAGTGGGCGCGATCATGCCCACATATGAGCTTCCCCACGACCAGAAACACATGGTAGAAGAGAACGCTCGCCTGGCAAAGATTTATGAACGCGCGGACGGCCCCGTAACACCCCTGCCAGACGCAGACAGTCTCGCAATGGAAGAACGCAAACTTCACCTCCTCTCACAGTGAACTGCTTCTGCCTGAAAGGCCGAGACTTCGCTCGTGGCTTAGACAAAACACGTGTGCCCCAAGCTCGCGCGATTTTAACGGGCGACGCGCCCGCTGTCCGCTGATTTACCGCATTGGCGCGGCCCTACATGAAGCACATGTCTAGCGTCGTCGCATCGATTAGAAACTTGTCTTCAAAACAATCACACTAATGGAGCGGCGATTGCCTGCTTTCTATACCTCTGGGACGTGTAGTGGCGTCCGCGAGCAAATCACTGGAGAGCCTACAGCACAGAAGGCACGACGCGCCGTGGTCGCCCACTGTCTTCACACGCTGACTCGTCGGCCGGACGATGCGTGTAACGCTGAGTGCGTGATCAGTTTTTCGATTGTCGCTCGCGCAGTCGAACGCCCGAATTGCCTCCCAAGATGGGGCAAACGCTTGACTCTACCGAATCCTGGACGACGTGCTCACAGGAACGTGACTACCCGTTCGACTATGGTCTATCCGAGCAGCTGTTCGCTACCGTTACGGCGAATGCGCCAGGGCGATTCTGTACATCCGCTTCCATTGCCAGTGTCAAGTACAGGACAACGGCGCCAAGCACAATGACAATTTCCACAATCTGCTTCTTCGTATTACTCCAACATGGTTGCGTTATATACGATGCCCAGCGATCGGCGAGCCATCGAAACTGCAGTCAAGTCTAGGATGGCTGCCGATTTCTCTCGAGGATAGATGCCACTCTGGACAGGCGTCTGGGTTTTGCAGCCGCTGGAGACTATCTGTGTAATGAAGAGCTTCGCCTACCTTGACTGCGCTGCGCTCTACCGCGAAGTTCGTTTCGAAACAGCTGATCTTGCTCACGCTGCAGCCCACATACCAGGATTTCGTGTACTATCCACGATAGCTGTATTTAACTACGTAGGGTCAGAATAAGATTCATCCTGTAGGCCTCACCGGCGTAAGAAATGTCGTTAGCAAGAGACGATCTCTTCGTTGCAATGTTGTGCCGTCAAGCGAATATCTTTGATTGCCGCATCTAGTGGCTTACGGGGCGCCTGGTTGTTCCAACCTTCTCTACTGCATTCTCAGATGTGACATAGTTGTTGAGCATCATCTGCAAGCGGGTGAATGCCAGCCGTGCGTGATCAAGGCTGTGCTGATTCTGTGACGTCCTCTTGACATCATGCGACCTCTCAGGTTCTGGTCTAGCCCTCGAAATGGCCAGAATCTTTAGCCGACCTTAATGGGTCGGCTTTTTTTTCCCCAACATTGCCGAAAAATCGGACTTTTTCGTGGTCGCGCGTAAGGAGCGATGGACGCTGGCACGAGTTGCACAAAAAGGTAGGTGCCTCCGATGAAACTTCCCTTTGATCGTTTCTTTGACCGCCGGCTCAGAGCAACGAGCACTTCAGTCGAAGCTTGCAACCGATGCGAACTGGCAATACCAACAGATATTCGTCACTGATCAAGATATTATTCATGTTTTTCAAAACAAATTGCCTCTACTGAGGATTTTAATTTATTTATTAAAAAATAAATCATCGCATTTGAAGTACTCGGTCACTCGCCAACCTCACTTAGGCTCTTGTTTCCTGTTGCCGCTGCCGTAGCACGCGAAAAATTGCCGAATATCTGTGCAGCTTCGAGCTAACGCTGCTATCGTTATAACTCGATGGTCAACCAGCGAGGTCAACATGCGAAGAGACAGCCAACTTCTCAAAACCATCTTAACGTCTATGCAGGAGCATGAAGAGCCAACTCAGTGCTGTAAAGAGATTGAGCATGCGGTCAGTAAAACAACAGGGCATACCTGGCCAGAAATCAGGCTTCATCTGGCCCTCCTGAAAGACATGGGCTTGGTCGCGGAATGCACGACACCCGCTGAATATCGACTAACCAGTGCAGGATACGACGTAGTCGAGAGCACAAATCCGTTTGAGCAGTTGACCGGATGGGCAAAGGTCGGCGGCGGCGCAAACATTGAACTGGCACGCTCATACCATGAGGCACGCCATCCTCTGCCGCCAAGACGCTCCTAGGCGAACGACACAATTGCTCGTGCTTTCATCTAGGAACTGGTCAGAACACTGACCTAGGGCTTAGTTCTCCGTGTCACTGGCGTATAGTTGCTATCTTGGATTTCGATAGAATCGAAAGCTCGTGATCGAGTTATATTTTTGAGCGTGGGCGCTCGGGTACGAGCGCCCTCATTCCGCTGACTGTACCTCTGTGCGCTGCGCGCCGCGCCACAGAGCAATAGCGCAACGACACGGACAGCACCGAGTAGGTGATCAATGATGGAATGCTTCGCGCTAAGGACCGCGAATCCGGATTCTGCAGGTACTTCAGGACCGTTGGGAAAGTAACGCTATCAAGAAAATTCGATGATCGGTTTGAACTTGCAGGACGCCCGTTAGACTCACTCGCCCCGCGAGTCACTCAATATTTTCATATAAATCAAATAATTACACACTTCGACAGCGCATTTGCTTAGCTGCAGATATCATCCGCAAAGTCGAAAAAACGCGGAGAGTTTGGTCAATGCGGTGGGCGATCCTGTTCCTCTTTTTCGTTTGCGCGGTCTCTACACATCGCCGAGGCAGCGCGCGACACGGCAGTTTTTCCAGACAGATTTTCGACCATTCCACTTTTACAGCGCCTCTCAACCGTTTGACCTACCTTTTCGCAAGCGTTCCGAATACGTTCTACATCCCATCCTCGCACATCCCTGAGCTTGCATTGTTGAAAAGGAAGTGGCAGATCTTTCGCGAGGAGGCGCTTGTGCTTGCCGAGTCAAGCCGGATTCAAGCTACAGAAAAATACAATGACATCGGTTTTAATTCGTTTTTGCGCACTGGCGGAAGCGGTTTTATCCGTGGCATTGCCTGATGGCCTCGGTCTTCAGGCCGGGGATGAAAGGCGGCTGTAGACAGCGCAGCGCGGATGTTGTGATTATTTAAATAGAATTCGAGGTGTGCCTATACGGAGAAACAACTTTATCGGCACATGCAGCAGACTACCCGCGTGCTCCGCCTTCGACTCAAAGACAGGCACTCCCGTGCGCTGCAGGAGCAGGCACACGCGGTGAACTTTCTCTGGAACTACTGCAACGAGTTGTCGCTCAAGGTATGGGAGCGGGAGCGGCGACTCCTCTCGGGCTACGACTTTCATCCGTTCACGAAGGGCGCCGGCAAGGCCGGGTTTGGTCTTCACTCGGGCACGATCCAGGCGGTCGCCGAAGAATACGCCACACGCAGAAAGCAGGCCCGGAAGGTGAAGCTGCGCTGGCGGGCATCGCGCGGTTCGCGCCGCTCGCTGGGCTGGAATCCGTTTAAAGGGAACGCAATCTGCTACCGCAACGGACAGTTGTTCATCGGCCAGATGGTCCTGTCGCTGTGGGATAGCTATGGTCTCGCAGACTATGAACTGGGCGCGGGCAATATCAGCGAGGACTCGCGCGTCAGGTGGTATATCAACCTCTGTGTGAAGCTGGGTGCGCAGCACGGCTCGCGTCGTAGCGGTGCAACGAAGCCCTCCGCGTGAGCGCAGCGGCGCCGTCAAAAAGATCCGACTTGTATCGAGTAGTACGTAACGCAGTTCCCCATGATGAGCGGACGGCTTTGCGACTTTCACATCGCCGCCCCTTCGACGGAGCGTTCCCCGCTGTCGTCCAAGCGACGCAACGTGAAGGCATCTGTGTCAAACGAATTCGCTGAGACTGTAACAAGTTGCAGCGGGTCGACGAACTAGATCTATGACCAACTCTCGCGCTGACCGCAATAGAGATACGGGGCAGCCTGCGTGAAAAGTGATGCAAATGTGTCGCTGGAAATCACGCAACCGCCGTATATCAACAACGCTGAACAAACCTAGCCACAAGGAACATCACCGTGAAAGCTCAAATTCTTTTGACAGCCGCTACGCTATTCTTTTCAGGGGGCGCGCAAGCTGCTGCTTTGGAATCGACTTCTGCTACGATTACCTATCACAGAGTAATGGTCGATGGCGTTCGTATCTTCTATCGGGAAGCTGGCCCCCAAGATGCGCCCACAATCGTGCTCCTGCACGGATATCCGTCCTCATCGCGCGAATTCGACACAATCATCCCGCTGCTCGCTACTCGATATCATCTGGTGGCCCCCGATTTCCCAGGTTTCGGTCAAAGCGATGCTCCGCCGCCATCTTCTTACGCCTACACTTTCGACCATCTGGCGCAAACGACCAACGATTTTCTCGAGCAGCTTGGCATCAACAAATACAGTCTTTATCTGCATGACTATGGTGGACCTGTCGGTTTTCGGATCATGACGGCGCATCCGGAACGCCTGCAGGCCCTCGTAGTTCAGAATGCGAATGCCTATAAGGAGGGACTTGGGCCCAAGTGGGCTGGCATAGCTCAGTACTGGGGAAGCCCTGATGCACACCCGGAGGTACTCGATGCATTCATGTCCCTATCGGCGACCGAGCAACGCCACACGGCAGGCAGCTCGCATCCTGATCGATACGACCCGGACAGCTGGACCGACGAATACGCTCACTTGTCCAGACCGGGTCAGCGCGAAATCCAGGGAGCGCTGCTATACGACTATCGCACGAATGTCGCCTCGTATCCGGCATGGCAGGCTTGGATGCGCGAGCACAAGCCGCCGACTTTGGTGGTTTGGGGAGGCAATGACCCTTCGTTCATCGCCCCTGGAGCGACAGCATTCAGACGCGACCTACCGGATGCAGAAATTCACTTGCTCGACGCAGGTCACTTCGCTTTCGATGAAAAAGTCGATGAAATTGCCACGTTGATGTTGCAGTTTTTGCACAGGCATCTCAAGTAATACGATTTAGCGCATCCTGTTCGGCTAGTTCCATATGGATACGATGCGCTGGAAATCACATCGCTGCAGATTTCGTGATTATGCCTGGCTGAAGCCGCTGCCCCCCGATCGACTCCGCAGGAAGCAGGTTGGACTTCCTCCGCTTGCTCGTCATGATTACCGACATTGCAAGATTCGACAGCAGTATATTTCTTGGAGATACTGTGTCGAAATTTTGTCCTCAAAAGCGATTTTTCAGACCTTTACGAACTCCTCTTCCGTTTGGAAAACCCGAGAATATCCCGCGCGCACGAGCAAACAGCATGCTGCTGCCGTTGAAAGGCCTTACGAAAGCACCGCCTGATCGAGGTATAGCTGGGCCATCGCCGAAAAACGCACCCCTTCAAGGTTCGCCCTGGTAACAATCAGGGAGTCCGCAAAGTACGGAATGGCGACCGGAACTTCGTCAGTCAACAGTCGCTCAATCTTGCCGGCGATTTCTTTCTGCTCGCGGACATCCAGCGTAGCCGTATAACGGGCGACCAGCTGATCGTACTGAGTATTCGCAAAATGGGCGGCATTCCAGGCCCCTCCACTCATCAATGGCCCTCTGAGGAACGAGTCCGGCACACCGCGATGCCCGTAGTCGGTCATCCCCATCTGCGAGTCGAGCCAGTCCGATTTTCCCGGAGTACCTGAACCGTAATATGCCTCCTGAGACTCGACGCGTAGCGAAATATTCGCCCCAATCGATTTCGCGGCGTTCTGCACGACGACGGCCAGGTCCGGCATTTCCAGGAACGCCTCTGTCGTCAAAGTTGCGGAGAAGCCATTACCGACGCCTGCAGCAGCAAGACGCGCCTTGGCGCCCTCCAGATCCTTCGATTTTTGCGGTACAGACGGATCAAATATGGGAAAGACCGGCGCGAACGGATGATCGTTCGCTGGCACCCCTCTCCCCATCAGAAGACCGCGCACCATTGCTTCGCGATCCAGGCTCAAGGCCAAGGCCTGCCGTACGCGCTTGTCCTTGAACACACCTTGGTCCGTGCGCATGTGAACCTGGCGGTGCGTGCTTGACCGCGTCCCTGCCACCCTGAATTCGGGGCTGTTCAACAAGGCCAGTCCGCCGTGGACGGTGAAACGCGTGAGCAAGTCGACCTCACGCCCTTGCATTGCCAGAATCTGACCTTGCTGGTCGCCGTAGAACTTGAACTCCAGGCGTTCCGTTTTCGCTTTGGCGCCCCAGTAGTTGTCGTTGCGAACGAACGTCACCCCGACGCGCGGCTGGAAACGCTCGAGCCTGTACGGTCCAGTGCCGGGAAATGACTGCTCGTAAGCGCCCTTGAAATCGAAAGGCAGGATCACAGCGTTGATCGTGTCTGATGAGACATACCACGGGAACGATCCATTCGGAGCGTCCAGATGAAATTCGACTGTGTTCTCGTCACGTGCTTGCGTGCCGCCCTTCGACAGCACTCCGCGAAACGTCGCCTTAGCAGCTGAGCCGGCCGCAGGGTCCGTCAGCCTGTCAAAGGTCGCGGCAACATCTTTGGCTGTCAGGGGCTGACCATTCTGAAAACGAACGCCCTTACGTAGCCTGAATGTCCAAACGTCACCCTTGCTGTTCGGCATCCAGGACAATGCCAGTGCGGGACGCAGAGTTGCAGCCACGCTATCAGAGTTCACGAGATATTCACCACTCTGATTAAGAAGCGCCGGACTAGCTACGTCGAAAGCCGTAATCGGATCGATAGCGCCTGACGGCATGGGATGGCCAATGCGGATCGTACGTGCAACTGGACTCGCTGCTTGAGACGAGAACGAAGCAATAAGTCCGCTGCCGCCTAGCGTCCACAAGCCAAGCATGCTGCCTGCACGGAGCAGCTCCCGGCGCGAAAGCCGGCCAGAGAGGAATTCATCGATTACGTGGTTCTGGATTTCGTTACCGTTGTCACGGATAGTACGGAAAGGATTGTTTTTCTTGGTCATTTGAAAAAAGAGTGTTCTCGATATCTCTGAAATAGTGCTTGGAACCGGGTTCAATACGGGCGCTACTGAGCCATTGCTCCGCCGGCGTCCTGTGCAGTCCGTCAGGAGCGAACTGCGAGGCTATTAGGCGAACGTATCAGCCCAAGCTTGTCGCGTAATGTGCCTGGTCGATAGCTGGTTTGAGCAAGACCGCGTCGCTGGAGCTCTGGAACCACCCCGTGCACGAAGTCAAACATATCTTCGACAAGGACCGGGAACATCAGATTGAAGCCGTCGCACAGGCCAGCCTTGAACCACTCTTCCATGAAATCAGCAATTTGCGCTGCCGTTCCTGCCACTACCGGTGCCGCACCAGAGTTTGTGAGTAGGCGTGCAACCTCCCGGATGGTCATGTTCCGTTCCTTGAATGCCTTCAATCGCGCGAGGTTACTGCGCTGACCATCATAAGTTTCCTCGTCGGGCAAATCTGGGAGCGGTCCGTCGAGTGGCATTTTCGAGAGATCGACCCGGCACCAACTCGATACGAGATCCACGCCCATGCGTTCAGGTACCAGAGTCTCGAGCAGTTCACGCTTCTCTTTTGCCTCTGCCTGAGAGGCCGCCAGAACAGGTTGTATGCCGGGCAGGATTTTCAGGCTCTCCTGAGTGCGCCCATACTGCCTGAGGCGCTCGTTCAGATCCTTCCGGTAAGCCAACCCTTCCTCGATGCTGCGACACATTGAGAAATGCATATCGGCATGGCGCGCTGCCAGATTCTTGCCATCTCCGGACGACCCTGCCTGCACAATAATCGGATGTCCCTGTGGCGGACGGGGCACATTGAGTGGACCTCTCACCGAGAAATGCCGTCCTGAATGCTCAACGCGATGTACTTTCCCAGGATCAGCGAACAGGCCAGATTTGCGGTCGAGCAGCACGGCGCCATCTTCCCAACTGTCCCATAGCGCCTTGACGACTTCCACGTACTCGGTAGCACGCTCATACCGATGAGCGTGTTCGAGGGTGGAATCGCGGCCGAAATTCATTGCCTCTTCGTCCATGCTTGACGTCACGACATTCCACGCAGCCCGACCGTGACTGAGATGGTCCAGGGACGCAAACATGCGAGCCACGTTGTACGGTTCGCTGAACGAGGCGGACAGCGTGCTAATTAAACCAAGGTCTCGTGTGACGGCGGAAAGTGCAGATAGCAAGGTTATGGGTTCGAGACGAGCATTAGCATAGTGAGCCACATTGCTTTCGAAGGTATCCCACATCGCAACATGATCAGCGACAAAGAGAGCATCAAGGCATGCAGACTCTGCCAACGCGGCCACATCGCGGTAATACTGGAGATGGAATATCTCTTCACCAGGAGCACGAGGATGTCGCCATGACATCCGGTGGTCGCCCTGCGGGTTGAAGAAAAAAGCGCCAAGTATCATGCTTTCTCGGTTCATGCCTGCTCCGTGTCTTGTTGTCTGCCGCGCAACGTCATTTGATACCCAACAAGCTGGGGTTGCGAAATTCGCTCTAATTCTAGAGGCATCGTAAGAATCGTGCAGGCCAACTCATTTCGAGACAATTACGCGAGCGCGTGGAATAGCTGCTTCATGGCGAAGAGCGTAGAGATGGAAGACCTGTGCGCCTCGGTTAGGCCGCATCGCCTCAGATGACAACTGTTCCGTATCGAAGCGGATCGGGCTTTCTGGACATGATGTGTTCTGTTCATCCGTGAATACCTGGTTTCTCGGATGGTCGGCCTTGCTTTCGTGCTCAAACATCAACCGCATGATGCCTCGATTACAACGGCTATGCTGGCCGCGACCTCGGTATGTCTATTCAAAGGTGAAAGAATCCTCAGAAATAGCTTTCGAGACATTTGCGACGACTCGACAGGCGTCACGTCAGCGTCAGGTTCTCGCCTCCTCGGACTTAAGCATCCACCACGAACAGGCTGCACCCACAAGGGCTAGTCCGGCAGAACTGGCCATCAGAAGCCGGAACGCATCAACGAAAGACACCTGAACGGCGTTATCAACGGAAGACGCAGCGTAATGCGCGGCAGCAAGCAGTGGTTTCTGCTGGTCGACTTGCGCCTGTAGTTCAGGTGTGAGTCGCAGTTTGCGTAGCGCAATATCGAGGCGATAGTTGAAGGTCAGCGACAGAAGGAGGCCAAACACAGCAATGGCGAGTAATCCCGCCATACGCGAGATTGCGTTGTTGATTCCAGACGCGACCCCTAACTGACTGTCAGGCGCTGAATTCATTACCGTTGTCGTTAGCGGCGATACACAGATGGACATCCCCACTCCGAGAATCAGCATCGGTACGAAGAACGTCGACCAGTAGCCCCCTCCCACACCAGGCACACACAGGCCGAGGTAGCCGGCACTCGCAACACAGCATCCGACTGTCAAACACCAGCGGGCCCCGAATCTCGGCAGCAGGCTTCCGGTCCAGGGCGACAGTACAAACAGCGCGAGAATCATTGGCGCGAGCGCGGCTCCCGCTTCGGACGCTGCGTAATGCTGGACCTGGATCAGATTCAAAGGCAGGAAATACATCGTTGCAGACAACGCGGCGTAGAGGAACAATGTAATCACGTTCACCCCAACAAACATAGGTGTCTTTAGCAGCACCGAAGGAAATAGTGGCGCCTTCGCGCGACGTTCGCAGATAGCAAAAAGAAAAAAGAATATAGCGCTTGCTAGCGCGGCAAGCATCGCACGCTCGCCCTCACGCTGCGCCTCAAGCAGCGAATACGTCAGGGTTACGAAGGCAGTAACCATGCTCGCGGCTCCAGCCCAGCTTGGCATACGCCTGTCTTCCAGGTCGCGACTTTCCTCGACTCGTAAAGCAAAAAGTGCGGAAAGGACGGCAAGTGGAAGGTTGATATAAAACGCGGCTCGCCAGGAAAAATGGTCGATTACCCATCCACCGAGAAACGGACCGATAGCACCCATCACAGCCGTAGTACCAGACCATATGCCAATAGCCCGGGCTCGCGCGGCTGGCGGATAGGCAGAGGTAATCAAGGCGAGACTACCGGGAATCAGCACTGCAGCAGCGACTCCCTGAGCCGCCCGTGCGAATACGAGACCCGTCAGTGACCCTGATGCGCCGCACAAAAACGACGAAACGCCGAAGAGAATACTCCCCCAGATGAAGGTACGTCTGCGGCCATATATGTCCCCAAGTCTGCCTCCAATCAAGAGAAGCGCCGAGAGCGTCAGGGCATATCCCTCGACGACCCACTGGACCTCTCCTACGGTCGCGGAAAATACGACCTGAAGTTTCGCCGTAGCAACATTAACGACCGTACCGTCAACGAATGCCATGCTTGATGCGAATATCGCAGCGACCAACGCGTCAACTGCACGCGATGGCCGGACAGCGCCATCCTTCGGCTCGCTTTTGGTCATAAGAGAAAATGCCATGGCAATAAGGTTTGGCAGATGATATGCCGGATTCCCTGAATACGCTCTTGCGATGTACCATGACAATTGCGTCTAGGCCACACGGCGTTGCACAGCGTTCCCGTGAATATATATAGTTAGCGTGGCTGAAACGAGACCCCGGGGGACCGCGACCATTCGTGCTTTTGCACGACCAAGCCTGTGAGGATGATGTCCGACGTCTGGATGACAGGCATCCTCTAACGCGAATTCTACCCAAGTGGTGCTCTCACCTTCGCACTCTCTTTTGCCTTGTAAGTTGTCATTTCACAACAACATGAAATATGGATCTTCAGGTCAGCATTAACATATCAAGACTCCAGGATTCACGTATGCCCCAGAAAGGTCACACCACCTGAACAGGATCTCCATCATGAAGCGCCAGATCATCCGCGTTGAGCCTCTGTCTACATACCTGGAACGATGGAAAGCACCGACTTCCGTTATGACACGGCACGGTGACATATTGTATGTTTCGGGTTTGCCGCCATTTGATCCTGACACGGGTGAAGTCGTCGACGCGCCAATCGAGCGACAGACGGAGCTTGTTCTTGAGCAGATCAAAATTTGCCTCGAGACGGCAGGCAGCTCGCTTGACAATGTGCTGAAATGCAACGTTTATTGCACTTCTGTTGAGATGTTCGCATCCGTCAATTCAATCTACGCTCGGTATTTCTCACAAGATCCGCCAGCGCGAATCTTCGTTTGTGTGCCAGCGTGGCCAGGGCACTTCGACATCGAGATCGACTGCATTGCGGCCGTCTAGCGTCTTTGGCGAACACTATGTTTTGGGTACTTTTCGAAGTTTGTCCCAAACAAGACCAAGTGGACGCATTATGCTTCGACCTGAATCGAGAAAGATCAACGGATTTGTCGACAATACCCGCTATCGCAATCTGATGTGTGATGGCTGGTCTCTGTCGCTATCGGTATGGCACGACGTCTGTGATTCTTGTAGATGCGCAATGACCAGATTCATCTGTTACCAAGCTTGACCCTGTGGAGGTTGCTTTGTGACTGGGCCTGATATCCGATGCGCCAGGCCTCGCCGAGTGGGACACGTTCGACGCGGTATTGACACACGGTGATGCAATTTTGTTCACGACCGGTTATCGAGCCTTGCTGCACTTCAAACGGAAAACAACTGCACGGAGCGCAATCCGACGGTCTATCAGCGGGAATTTAGCTATGCGCAAATTAAAAACGGTCCGAAGCGCCGAAACCCTTGGGCGCATCCGACTCTCCACGAACTTTTTTATGCGCGAATTTCTGTACAGCGAAATCGCCAATGTCCACGGCATGCAGAACCTGCCAGACGATCCAGACCTTGCAGTTGCAGCCGGTCAGCGCCTGTGTGAAGAGTTGTTAGAGCCGCTTCAGGCCGCCTTTGGGCGAATCTCGATCCGCTCGGCTTACCGCTCCTCCACAGTCAATGCTTTCGGCAACGCATATTTTCACAGTTGTGCTTCCAATGAACGCAATCGCGCGCGGCATATCTGGGATCAGCGCAGCGCCGACGGCGGCATGGGCGCGATGGCGACCATCGTCGTCCCTTGGTTGGTCGACCACATCGACAGTGGTGGGAAGTGGCAGTCGATCGCGTGGTGGATCCACGACCATTTGCCCTACAGCGAACTCCAGTTTTTCCCGAAGCTTGCTGCATTCAACATCGGCTGGCATGAATTTCCGAGGCGTCGTGTCACAAGCTATGTCTTTCCGACCGGTCTGTTGACTAAACCAGGCATGCTCGGACACAACGACGACCACAGCGCACACTATTCTGGCTTCCCTGCTCCCGCGTAGATTTTCAGGCGCGCCACGGTCGGGGAGGATTCTCGATGACGCAGTCTCCAATGAGCGCGCCCGCCTAGTCTCTGTGACATTCGCATAGCTGCCGTCATCCAATCATGAAGCTCCCGACGAGACCATCAAACGTCTCAGCTGGTAAGTAATTCCCATCAGGCCAAAATGATACGCTGGCCAAGAACTGCCACATGCTGAGCGGCGGATTGCACCGAGGCTTATATTTCCATCATGGCGAATGATAGGCAACGCGGTTTAGTTCACTCGCATCTCCACATAGTATTAGTCTGTTATCTGCAATTGATGATATGTTTTTGCAAACCATCCAATCTGGTTGGCAAGCCTTATTGTATTTTAAAAACTTTGTAATAATCGAATAAATTCAAATTTTATTCGAAAAATCTAGAATAGTGATCATTGGAGGACACGTGGATCTTTCCGAATTGGAACTGGAAAAGTCTCGCGAAGAGGCTAGAGCAGCCTATTTGACGATGAAATCCTCGAAAGCATCGATGCACGATCGAGGACTATTTTTCAAAACAATGCTCGCGAAAGGTTTATGGATTAACCAATCGACGCTAGCAAGTGGGATTGGCGAATCGATAACTCAGGTATCACGCTGCCTTAAAGCCAGCCGCATACCGGCGGCGGTCGTTCAGGCATTCGGCAATCGACGCCTCTCCGATCGAGTGGTGACACTTATTGGTGAGATTTCGGAGCAGATTGGAGAGCCCAAGCTGATAGAAAACGCTGAAAGGCTTGAGATTCGCAACGACGTTTCTGTTCGCGAACTTCTCTCGGCCCTCTTCCTCGGTTCTCACGTTGATGATCCGAGCAACGGTGATGCGCGACTTGTCGCATATCGCAATGAGCCTTATGTCCGCCTCTACGCTGCCGATCACATGGGGCTTCGCAAGAATCTTCGGACGATTGAAAAGCACCTCAGGTTGATTATGAAGCTACAGAAAGTTACACCAGCGTCGTAGCAGGAAGACCGGCTACGGTTTGCCACCCACACCTGCGAATGTCATCTCCGCTGCGTGTGCTCATCTAAAAGCGAATCTGAAGCAGACAATGCATCGAAGAAACGCGCCTAACTTAGCAGCTTATTCCGATTCACTATCCAACCTCGGTGCGATTGCGGCCTCATTCCTTCGCTCGGTCTCCGCGTCTCATTAACGCGTTAACATCACGCTCGCCTGTCTCGCGTATGACCTCGCCAATGCTGACAGTGAACGGAATTGGTTTCACACACCACGTGTGCTCGAAATCCCGCTGCACGAGGCACCGACGCGGAATGTCTGCGATAGTGCGCGCCAGACCGGCATCCGCGCCGAGCAGCGCTGCGCCAAATTCTGCGCCTCCCCAGCATGCGAACAGCTTGGACTCGTGTGTAATTAACGTACCAGCTTTCGCGAGCACCTGCAGCGCCTCGTCACCGACATCGTGACCATAGCTATGATTGATCTTCTTGAAGAAATCGACGTCAAGGTTGACGTCCTCTCTGCCCCCCAAGCCTGCGGCTGCAGCGCCAGGCGCGGGGAGAACTGGAATTCCTACTGCCAGCTGGCTGCAAGCGGGAAAAGCCCGCAAGACTAGACGGCGCAGAGGCGCGCCGTCCCTGACGCACAGCGCGTTCGGACTTCCACATTGACTCCTGTTCGAATATCAGGCCTTACGATGCCGGCTGAGCTGATTGAGGACCCGACTTCGATACTCCCGAACGATCCGCGAAAAAGCGTTGGGCCGCAACCCGCGCTGCGTGGTTAGCGCTTCGCGGGCATCCACGATCATTCCAGGGAAGCCGCATGCATACACAACAGCGTCCGCCATGACGGCGTGCTGTGCGCGTCCCGGGCACGCATCTCCGATGCCCTGCCCGCCGCGCGGCACAACCGGAATGAAGTGGAAATTATTGTGCAACCGGGTCCATTCGCAAGCTATACCCTGAAAGTAGAGATCGGCATCCGAGCGACCGCCCCAATACAACGAAATCGGTTGACACCGAGCTTTAAATAACATGCTCTCGACAATCGTCCGGACAAATGCAAAGCCAGTGCCAGTACACATGAAAACTGCATGTGCTGCTTCCTGATTCTGGCGCAATCCGAAGTCGCCGAACGGCCCTCGTCACGCGACATCGTCGCCACACTTGAACTTGCGTATCGCCAGATCGCTGCATACGCTACTCGGAACTCGCCGACCATGAAGTTCGATACATCCGTCGATGAGACGCGGTCCTGCTAATGAAAAGCTGCTGAACCGCCCATCGTTTGCAAACAAGTTCACATACTGGCCTGGCAACCGAGCAAAGTCGGTGCCTTGCGCAGCGCGAATGCTGCTCGATATGACTTCGGACCAGCGTCGCTCTATCTGCGATGCTCGGATGGATAGGCTCTGTGATAATCGGCGAACCCCCGATGACAATTTGCATGAACAGATTTGCGCACGTTGAAATAAACGGTCTCCAGCGGACCCGCGCGAAGCGCCGCTGACCTCAGGACGTTCGGGTGCTGTTAGACAGGAGAGCCATCGCCGCAATGACAGCATCGGCCCCTTTAAATCCGTCCCGTTCCAGATAGTCCGATTTGTCTTCCTCACCCCGGCGGTCGAAGTCCGTAAGAAGCCATTCGTAAACACCTTCTCGGGTCTCTGGCCTAGCCCCCTGCGTCAACGCGAGAAGCCGCTCGGCGCAGGTTTCATCGAACACCCTCATCTGCAAACCAAGCTCGAGGTCCGCGACGTACTCTTCGAGTTCAGTGGGTGAGAGCGCGGTCATTTGTCGCTCGAAATCTCGTGCATACGTTTTGACGACACTCATGATCGCGCTCGAGGTCACCGACTTCCAGAAACCAGGACGCGCTCCGGTCTCGTACAGCTCATCCATGGCACGAAACAGTAGCGAGGGGTAGCTGGTGGCCGGATTCTCGCCGGCGCTCTCAAGGTATCGCAACAACCCAGCGTAGAAGGGACGCAGCGCCTCGTCTGCATCACAAAGCGCTAATCCTGCGCGTGCGTCGTTTGTCACACCACCATATTTCGCCGACGTTCCCTCTTCCGTGCCCGTGTGCTCAAACGCCTGTGCACGTCGTTGAGCTGCTTCGGCGTATGCCCGCGCAAGTGGGTCATTGCTCGCCTCCAATCGCGCTGCAGTTTCAAGATACAGCGCCTTTGCGTCCGACAGACGCCCCACTGTCTCCAGGCAATGCGCAAGATTGAACGTCGCAGCAATAGGACTGGTGCCAATCAACTGGCTTGCCGAGCCGGGATACTTTTCGACCTCTGCCACTATCGTGTCGACGGTCCCGTAGCGAAGCAAATCCGGCAGAAGACCTTCCGACACCATTCTGAGCGGCGAGCGCAAATCGCCTCCCCATGACCCCATGCTCCCTGAGACGGCTCCTGCCACAACGCCGGAAGTCGCAAGCTGCTCGGCCGTGGGCCCGTCGTCCAGCTCGTGTGTGAACACGGAATAGGTTCTCACTGCCGTGCAAACAACGTTTGCCACAACGTCGACTCCCAACAGAACGCCCTGTCGCATACCGGGCGCGCGCCTCTCTGCGAGATATGGCGAAATCAAGGTGAAGCCATGCTGCGCCAGCTCGCGGCTCACGTAGTCAGCGAAAATTTTCAGTGTAGCGTTTAAAAGTTCCATTATCGTATAAAATCAGTGTTTAATCGTTTTGACGTAACCTTCCGTCATCGGGTTGACGCAAATCATAACCAGGTTATTCGAGATGAGCAACATAGTATTTAGCCCCGTTTAAATTTTTATACTGACGGCGCCTTCGTTTTCGCCACAGCAACGAACGCCAGAATATTCTCTATCAAACCCTTACCCATCATGACTTTCAGAAAAATCTCGCTGCCCGCTTGTCCAATTAAAATTGATAACATTTATCAAATTTCCCCAGACAGTGTGGCGCATAATTTTTTATCTTATCAATTTTCGACATCAAAGCCATAGATATGTCCCGTATAAAATAAATTTTTACCCCTCTATTGAACTGCGGGGGCGCATTTGTTAATCTTTATCTAACTAATTGGCGGCCGAACCGGTAACCTGAATACCTGGCCACTGGCAGCAATGCGTTACTACGATGGCATCGTTCGCGACACCACGTGGGAAGAGCGCAGGTTGCTATACGACCTGAGTCTGCTGACAGCAGGCCGCCGTCAGCTCCAACCTAAAGGACAAAGAAAGCATGTATGACACCCTGGTCGTTGCGCCCGAAATCGACCCTGAACTGGTGGCCGCAATTTCCGAACACTGCGCATCTAACCCTGACCGTACGGCTTACGTCGTGCCCCGCTCGGAGCTACGCGGGCAACCTGAGCGCCAGGACGAAAGCTTCATCGTGGCTGCGCTAACGGATATTTCTGCTAGAGAGATTGACCACGTTGACCGGCAAATTCGCGTCGAAGTCCGCAAACGTCCTGACGGAACTGACGTCGAATGTCTGGTGGTCGCTGGAGGGACAGTAGCGATATCCGGCGAGACCATTCAGGCAGCGGGTGTCGACGCTAACGACAAACTCCTTGTTGCCTGGTTGCTCGCTGACAATGCAGTCGAATTCTCTGAATATTTGCTGTCGCCCGAAGATATGGCGGATCTGCAGGCCGCTTCGCAGATTGCCCAGAGCCACGTTCATGTCGCCTTTGAGGAAACCGCAGAATTCAAGGAGGTAAATAGGAATGTTATCGAGCTATTCGAACACGTAGTCGTGGCAGTTAAACCGTTGTCGTAACGAATGCATCTGATGGCGGATGGATGATTTCCGGCGGACCATCTGGTCCGCCGCTTTTTTGCAAAGTCGAGCCGACAGGTCGGTGTTCGTGCCGAGAGAGACATGCTGTCACCTGCCATGCCCGCACGGACTCACGATTCGTACGCTCGCTAGTCGTTGCGGTGATTCGGCAGGCCTTCGAGCTCCTGGTCATAGAGTCCGAGTCGCTCAGAAGCATCCATCATCGCCTCAAGACCTGCTTTCTGTTCAGCTCGAATCTTATTTCTGTACTTGAGAACATCCGTCCGAAGAATGCGGACGATGCCATCGGGTGTCTTCTGAACTGCGGTGAGATCACCTCGCTGGACGAGCGTATTGGCGTGGGTCTGGGAGACAAAAAGAAGCTTCGCAGCCTCTTCAACCGACAGCGAGTCATCCTCGTCCATAAGTAAGTCTCCGTCGTCAGCCGAATAACAGGATCGAGTAACGTTACCGGCGACTCGCCTGCGCTATGCGCTGCAACGCAAGCATGCCATCGATAGGCTGCTGCTGGCAATCATCCGGTTCGAGACTTGCCGTTAATCGTTCTTCGTCCACCTCACTCACATCATAACAAGATAGCGATTGGGCTGATGGTCTGGGCCGAGGTCGAATCGCAACGTCCGGGCGCCAGCCGCGAATTCGACGCGCACTGTCGTGCCCCGTTTTGAGGCTTGTGCTTACCGGTGTGAAACACCACCTTAGCGTCCGGGCGTGGGCGGAGAGCTCGACCCATCGGGCGAAAGGAGGTTCGTGCCCATCTCAGTATCTGCTCATCTTGCTCAGTATCTGCTCAAGTGTGAGCAGATACTGAGCAGATAAATGAGCAAAAGGCCCCTCAGCAATCCTCGACGACATCTAACGCCTACGGCACGGAAGAGCGACAACGCTAAGTGGAGCACGTCTGCGCATCGCGGTAACTTGCAGGGGTTCATCCAGACGCCCGCTGCTTCGGCTGATATGCGTGGCTTGGGTGTCGTGGCAAGAAATATACGCGACGCCAGTAATCCGCCTCTCGCCGGTTCGCTTCTCAATTGGCCGTGTAAATTTGAAAAACGTGTTTTATACGGCCAAAACTTATGAATCAATCGATTAGCTCGCTGAAGTCACGGACCGGCGTGCGACACCTTAGGTATGGACCACGTACCCGCAAAAACCTGCGGGCGGTGGCCGCGAGATGCAGTTCGCTACCTAGACCCGCCTGGCCGTTCTTCGCATGACGCGCAGGCGCTTGATAGATGGCAGCGATGTACGGTACGACGAAGCGCAAGCTCGAAGCGCGTACTGCCGTCCACAGCGGCAACGCAAAAGTTCCAAAAGACGGCGCTCTGCCACGAGCACGGCCTGCCCGTACGTAGGTTCAACGCTATGATCATTGAGCTGCACGGCCCTATCGACTGCACGCGCGAATTGCTCTAAGAGAAACGCAGAAGTCTTCGGAAAGCCACCTTCACCGCCGGACCAGCATCAAAGGCTAATTGATACCGCAATTCGCGAGCATCTCACAGCGAACCCCAGCTATCCGGCCCACGTCGCGTTCCATTCCGAGTTATACGCGCAGTCTGAGCACCCGGGTGAAGAGTTTGTCCTTTTCGCTGCTGGATATTTCGGCCGGGGAGATTGACTACGGAACTCAAGAACTTGGCGACGGGGTCCGCATGCGTTCCGATAGCACTGACGTGGAATGCCTCGCTCTCGCTGACTGAACAGCAGCAATTTACAGACGGCCTATTCGAGCGTGAGGTATCGGCTCCAATAGCCGCCTCTTTTGTTGTCCAGCTGTTCGGTGACGGTGCGGTCAAGTTGTCTGAATATGTCCTGTCGATCGAAAATATGGCGGACCTGCAGGCGGCTTTGCAGATTGCCGGGAGCCAAGGCCACGTCGCCCTTTAGGAAACGGCAGAATTCAAGCACGCGAGGAACAGACTGCTAGTATTCGGCGTAGTGTCAAAGCAACCACGTCAAACGCGTCGTCCGGAAACTTGTCACAGACCAACGCATGACAATATCAAAAAGACGGACGTACTACTGAAAGCGAATATCGCCCCATATTCACTTGAGCTATCTGGTGTGGCGGCAACCCCGTCCGCTTAGCATCATTCATCGAAGCTTGCGTTTGATCAGCAGACTCCGAATATCGATAGGTCATTCTTTCGTGTGCGATTTGCGCACTGAGATCGTCGTTCGTTGGCGTAGGCGTCGACTGCGCCAACGAAGAAACAGCCGGAATTGCGATAGCAACAGCTACGATAAATTGCGCAATTTTCATGACTTCTCTCCAGGAGGGATCCCGCGCACAGTGTTGTACGCATTCGATAGAGCAAGTGTAGACCCGCACTCGCTCAATAACGAGCGCAACTGGCTGAATTCACTGTTGTCAATTTCCACACAAAGCTGCGACTGCCGAGTTGAAGAGAGACGTTCCCCTCAGACATCAAAATCTACGATCCGATGACGTTTTTTTCTCAGTCGAACACAGGGGTGCTCAAGACTACTGTCATCGCAATCTTGCTGGTGACGGACAGCTTGATATCCAATATCCTGATCCGTGATGAGGCCGGTTGGCACTCTTGAGGGCCGTTGCAGAGGCCAAACACGCGTAGACAAGCAGAATAATGGTCGTCGCACGAGCAAAGCGATTGGTGACTGCTCCGAAACACTGTCGCCGTCACTGGTACTCTTGCTCGGCTATCGGCCTTTGAAACGGCCATGGACAAGGAAAGAAGTGGCGCGTCGGCACCGTCGCCTTCGTGGTCCTAGTCGTGATGTCTCGCATCTCCGTGACGGTCGGGAGCGCATAACGCTCCCCATTAAGCCTGGTGCGCCTTCCTGGGAGCCTTGCGCGAAAGCGTTGGCACGCGCGCGAGCAGCTCGATAGAGTTCTTCTTAACGACCTCCATGAGCCGGTCAGTCATGAGAACACTAACCAAAACATGCTCAAGAGGAACGCCCGGTATATCGGTGGTTGCCTGGTGGTGAACCCTCCCACTTCCAGCTAATGTCGCGGCTGCCCGCACAAACTGGTTAGCCTTCTGCTTGCCGCACTCACCCCGGAATTGCTCGACACCGTTCTGCGGGCCAGATATATCCCAGGGGATGAACGCCGCACCCTTGTCCTGAATAAGGGCAAAGCCCGCTTTGCCGCCCTTCTTCCAGGAATCAATTGTCTTCCAGACCTCTGGGTCGCTCGCGTCAGCTAACCAGTAAATCTGCAGCGTCCCAACTTGAAGCCGCATCGTAAGCAGGATGCAGTCCTCTGCCTGGAAGCAGCCAAGGCCGAAATTTCCTGCGCCCGAGCCCGCACAGTTCGCCACCATGCCGAGGTCGACGTTCGCTGTAAGCACCGGCGTGGTCGGTCGCAGCATCGCGGCTGACCTCGCGAACGGCGCGAAGTCCTTGGCCGTGCTGATTGCGCCTGTCTGGCACAGACCAAATTCGAGTTCGTTGTCAAATACATCTTCCATTTTTCTCTCCTGTGTTTCGCTACTCCGGCTTCTACGCCGTACGTATGTTTGAGACTTTGTTTCCGCCACAACTACTAGCGGCGCGCAATGACAGTCGTATTGGGACGACGTGGCTTGCCATCGCTAGATGACTTGCGATGCACCATCCATATCCAGGTCAAGAACATTCATCTCGACCGAAATGTTGTGGATGTCATATGCGTCGACTTCGCTTTGCAGGATTCCGACAGCAAGACCCTCCAGCAGGTCTTCGTTCAATATTTCCCATACTGCTCCTTTGAATTGATTTAAATTTTGAGGTCCAGCCCTGTCACGAAACTCTTGAAACCTATTTAAATCTGGCGACTCGCATGCGTGCAGATTGGACTTGCCGCCCATCCCAAGGTAGGAAAGGTATTTTCCATGTTTTTTCCACTCATTAAAGAGCGACCAAAGCCTCTCGTCCAACGCATCAGCCAGGATGAAATGGAAGGTTGTGCCCTGTCTCTTGAGAAAAATGAAAACAGGACCCTCCGGGGTGTTCATCATTGTTGTTGAATGACTGATTATAAATTCAGCTGGATCCATCCATTTTGAGGATTCGGAAAACGAGACCAAGCAAGATTTCTTAACGAACGACTCAAGTCCTGGTCCTTCGTTACGCCAGGCCGCGATATACGCAAGAGATATTTTTTCAGGAATACTCATTTCAGTTTTTGATTTAAAAAAGGCCGCAACAAATAGGCAGTAGATGGATGATATTAATACTTGAAGATTTTTGCAACATAGTATTTAAGCCAGTTTAAATTGATAAACAGTATAAATATCTTACGAATTTATATTTTTATATGTTTGGGAAAATTACTTAAGAAAATGCCGCTGGCAGGCCCCAGAGCGCCCTCAAGAAAGCGCCTGGTTCCATTAGCGCGTATGGCGGCCTGCTTTAACCGTCCGGCTACGCTTATCTGAAGAGCTTCTGGTGACAACAACGGGTCGCCCCAGCAGTCGGTTCTGTGTGATTTCTGTTCGGCTGCAGCCCGAAGCTAGCAATTTAAATGTTTCGAACTTTTCTCGTAAAAAGATAAAACCCGTTCGCTCTACCTGTTTCCACTATCAACGGGAAACAGGATGTCAGCGCAGAACAGTATCAGTCCGACGGGCAAGCTTCGTGTTGCAGAACTATTTGCAGGTGTGGGTGGGTTCCGCCTAGGACTGGAAGCAGTACACGAAAGCCAATTTAAAATTGTGTTAAGCAACCAGTTCGAGCCTTCCCGAAAGAAACAGCATGCGAGCGAGATTTATCAGGCTCGCTGGCCCGGTGGCTCTCACATTAACGAGGACATTTTTAAGGTCCTTGAATCGGAAGATGGTATCCGGGCGATACGCGAAGCGTCGCCGGACGTCGTGGTCGGTGGCTTTCCGTGTCAGGACTTTTCCGTCGCGAAGCCTCTATCAAAATCACAGGGGCTTGCGGGCCGGAGGGGAGTGTTGTGGTGGGCCATTGCAAAACTGCTTCAGCAGCGCATTCAGGACGCGGAGCCTGTGAAATATCTGATTCTGGAAAACGTAGACCGGCTGCTTTCGAGTCCTGCTTCATGTCGAGGTCGGGATTTTGCCGTCATCCTCTCTACCCTTCACTCCCTCGGTTACGCCGTCGAATGGCGTGTCGTCAACGCCGCAGACTACGGGAACGCACAGCGCCGCAAACGCACCTTCATCGTCGCTTATCACAAGTCGACCGGTGCTTATCAGCGAATGCGAGACGAGGGATTTGCGGCCAGCGATTCTGGATGGCTCTCGCACACAGTCCTCAACAGCGCACTCCCCTGTGTTCCAAGAAACTCGCTCGACGGCGTAGCGCCTGCCCTGAACGTGCTTGCTGACCCCTTTGACGAGCAACTGCACTATCGCCCCCTGTCCAACGGAAAGTCCCGCTTCGCCAACTGCGGACTGATGCTTGGGGGGGCCGTGCGGACCTTCACCGTTGACGCCGCCGACATTGATGACTTCCGCGAGTTTACCGGCCACGTACATCCACTGACGCTTGGGGACATCGTAAGCAAGACCGGCCCGGTACCGACCACCTTCTATATCAGGCAGGAAGACGAAGAAAAGTGGCGTGCCGCCAAGGCAGCAAAGAGTGTCCCCCGAACAACAAACGGTTTTACGTATAACTACGCCGAAGGCGCGATGTTGTTTCCGGACCCACTCGACCGGCCATCCAGAACAATCATCACGTCCGAAGGTGGAACCACGGCGACGCGAACAAAGCACGCCATTCGGGAGCCCGGCGGCTTCCTTCGACGCCTGGTTCCCGAGGAGCTCGAGGCGCTAAATGGATTTCCGCGCGGATTTACGGCGCATCCCGGTGTGACAGATGTGACGCGCGCGATGCTCATGGGTAACGCGCTGATTGTGCCCATTGTTCGCCGTATTGGCGAAGCCCTGTACAAGGCGAGCCTCAGCAACCTCGACCGCGCTGTCGGCACATAACTTCAAGCGGCGCGAAATGGTCATCGCGCGCAGAAGCGGACGTCCGTCCAGCTGCCGGCGGATTCGAACAGTTTGAGAAACCGTTGCGGCCTGCGCGCCCTCATGCCTCGCCCCTGGGAGGATGCAATTGCCCCGTTTCGCTAATTCGGCAAGGATATTTTCTGTTCGCTCTCATTTATGCCGGCCTCAGGCTGGCTCTCGGTCGTACCTCGCCTTTGTGCGAAATCAAGCGTGGGCATCACGGTATCGCAGCGGCAGCGGTTGCGTGCCCCTGCGAGCTGCGACTACCCCTCAGGCCGACTGGCTCACAGTCCTATCGCTGGCTAAAACTTGGTTCCTACAGGTTCTATAACATGCTCTGGAGCCATATGTGGAAATAAATATTGCCCGTACTCGTGTCAAAACAATCGAAGAGTCTCTAATCTATGTCGTGCGCCTCCTGGCGAAAATGGACAGCATGGCCGGCCTCGGAGGGGTCCTCCTCATCCCCGACGTTCTCGTCTGGACGTTAGAACAGACTAAACCGTCTCTTATTCACAAGCTGGATGAACTTGACCTGCTCGACACATTCAGGCGACGCCTCGCTCAGTATCAGCAACTGCGCGTTTTAGCCGAGCCGCTTAGATTCGAGAGTCACCTCCGTGCCGAAGCGGACATGTGTACCGACCTGCAAGACTTCGGATATCTCGAACTCGACGATATGCAGTACGCCCTTCGGTGCGGCGACTGGCATCCCGATGACCCCTTGGCCCGACTATGCTTTGAGCGTGTCCTGCGTACAGCCTGCGCCATGCCACGCATGGAGGAGGAAGAATCTCGTGGCATGGGCAATCCAGTGCGATTCCGCGCAGCATGCGCACTCAAAGCTAAGGAAAATCTTAGGGGTCTCACTGAGGACACGTCTGCCAATCTCAATGCGCCAGTGACGAAAGCTATGGAAATCGCGCTCCAGCATATCCGTCGGGAACTCGTCGCAAATGACAATGGCCGCGAAGTCCGGCATTGGGCCCACGTTTATACGTCCATTCTCGGAGCCTGGTTGCACCAGGATATGCCCGACGAAGTAATAAGGGTGATAGCCGGCGGACACGTCAAAGCGTTCTTCAACGAGCTCGCTCAGTTCCGCTATCAAATGGAGCAGGCCGAACGACTCTCGAACGCGATGGGGAAAACTGTTCGTGCGTTGGTACTGCGCGCCGACGAACGGACTGCAGCGTTGGTCATTTCAGCGTTTGTGCGCGCGGATAATACCGACGAGAATGACGTGCCTGCCTGGACCTCTCTTCTTCGAAATATGGTCAGGCGTCGTGGCAACAGAGAAGCATCCGGCGAGCGTGAATATATCTCTGAAGTCAGAGAGACAAACGAGACGTCCGCCGTCGTGGAAAGGATCCGGAGCGATCCTCGCGCAAAAACGGCCGGCTATCTGATATCCCGCGCCGACTTGCCGACATCGCTTCGCGGAAGCGTCCATGAGCAACTGTGTCTAGCGGTCCAGCTTTCCGAAGAGCGAGTTCACATCTCAGAAACGCTCAGCGAAGCACCTGGACTTCAATGCTTCTACTCTCAAATGGATAGGCTGAACGCCCCCTACGAGACGCAACTGTCTGTAAGCCGGGCTTTCTGGTGCAAATACGAGGCAATGTGGCCAGTGCTCTTTCGCTTTCGGCGCGCCATCCCCGTATTGTTCGTTTTCGAAGGACGATGCGTCCTGGTCAAATACCCGTTCGAACATTTCTCTGACCTTCGGGGGATTGCGGACGGACGAACCTATCGGTGGACCGTCAACATTTCGGAGGGCCCCTGGACGGATTGGCACGCATATAGAAGCGTAGATACGCTTCCTGACGGGGTACAACTGAAACCGGCGATGCTAGACCAGATTGTTGACCTCAGCGAAACCGTCCATGCAAACCCCTTGGGAGATGCCTACACGGTGAATCATCAGGAGAGTCTTCCTGACTGAAAAGACACCGTCGGGCATTTTACCTATTGTGGTCTGATTTCTCTTCGCTCGTACAAGTCACATATGGTGTACTTTCGAGCACAGGCCGAATCTCATCGAGGTCGACCTCTCCACGCGCCGGAGCCCAGCGCCTCGGCTCTTCGAGGTCAGGTGTGCGTCGGACGAACGCCCCTACACGAACACATCGCGTTCGGAGATGGCCGCTACTTCCACCCCGTGCTCTCAGAGACAACAGCCGAAGCTAGACTCCTATCTTCAACACCTCCGAGGTTTGCAGCCGAGCGGTCACCTGCCTTCAAATTTGCGGGCGCCGATAACTCAAAAGAAAACTAATCGGCAGGGGGCGCACATCAGTCCAGCGAATGTACTAGCCGATCTGAAAAGCTCGTCCACGACCTAGAACGGCACCTCGTCGATAGCATCAGGGATATCGCTCAAAGAGCGATTGCAGCGAACGCCGGCATAAGATACTGCATTCAAAACGCGAGATTTGACGTCGACTTTTACTGAAGTTTCATCGTCGAAACTCAGCCGATCGTTGAGTACCGGGATAAGCCCGTCCAGTTCGCCAAGGTGTGCGAGAGTGGCATCAATTGACGCGCAGTCGGCGAGCCCAAAGAATTCGTGAACCGCGAGAGCGCAGATTTCTTTTCCGACGAACACAACAGGTAGCTCATCGTCGAACTGATACAGGAAGCGATTGACCTCCGCCGCATCCAGACGCACCCATCCAGAGGCGAGTTGCAACACGCACTCTTGCGCGGTTCGACAGTTATCGACAAGACCAAACGATGGCGCAGAAAAGTTCACGAAGGCATCGCATTTGGCAATCCATGCATCTGGCACGGTAACTGCCAGGCATTTCGCCCCCGACACACCACGCTGTAGATTGACAGGAAGCCGCTCCTTGTCAAATATAAACACTGTCTCCTTCGAGTACGCACTAATCCGAATCTGTTCGATGGCGAGGGAGGAATCCCGCGTCCGAAAAACCTGCTGGTCCTTTGGAGCTTCGTCAAGCTTCGCCAAACGCGCGCCCACGGCGCATTGCAACATCTGCTCGTAGGTCTCCCTAATCGTCTGCAGGCTGACCGTGTCTCGATAACGCTCGATAACGGAGATTGGCGCCTGCAACCATGCGTCATACCGTGCCTCTATATCGGACGCCGAGTCGAGAGTTCTGGCCTCGTCTACAACACGCTGCAACGCGATTATTGCCGGCCACACCATGTCAAAGCACTCTGACAACTCTGCATCGAATTTCTCTCCTCTGGCGTCCCGGAGCCAATCAACGTTCTGACGCCGCCGCAACACAAGGTCGATTGCAACGTAAGGTGTGAGACGTTCCCACCCTTCACGATAACGTTCGCTTTTCGCAGCGACGTAAACAAATTCTTCAACGATAAGTTGTAGCAGCGTAGTGAGTTTCGGCTCAGTGGTTGACAAGGAATGGATGATCATTAGTTAGTCACTTGTGGATGATGGCTCTGTATAGCAGAGAGTTTTATCTGTGCAGAGGACGGTTTGCGCGTCACTTCGTCGGTAACGTAACGCGCATGGCCGAAGCGACCCAGCACCCTACCGTCATCCACCTATCGGAAGATGGCAAGCAACTCGCGTGCGGCTCCGCGCTTTTCGGAAGCAGCACTGACCGAGCGGCGGGCATCAAACGTGAAAATCTCGGCGCCTGCATAAATCTCGCGCGCCGTCTGGCAGTCGTGGTTCGATATCGCGACCGGGACTCCCTTTCGTGCCAATTCTCTCGAAATTGAGGCAAGCTCTATTTGGCGCTCCATGCTAAAGCCGCTGGGGCTATAGCCAGTGAATGTCTTCGCGCTATCTGGGTCGAGATATGGCGGGTCACAGTAGACTACATCCCCCGAAGTAGCGGTGCACATCACCTGGGCGAAGTCTGCGGCAATGAAATCCGCGTGCTCTGCCTTCGCGGAGAAGGCGGTAATCTCTTCGAATGGAAACCGTGGGGGACGCGTGGGGTATCCGTACGGCACGTTGAAACCGCCCGCTTTGTTGTAGCGACACAGGCCGTTGAAGTTGAATCGATTCAGGTAAAGAAACTGCGCTGCTCGCGCAAGCGCATCCTGCTCAGCGTTAAATGCCGCCCTCACTGATAGATACCGTTCCGGTGTACGGTAACACTCTTCAAAGTATGCTTTTGCCATCTCCACGAATCCGTCGCGTCCACTTGCGACTGCCTGATAGAGTTCAACAAGATGTCGATTGCTGTCCGCCAGAAGATAGCTCTCGTAGTGTGTATTGAGGAAAATGGACCCACCGCCCACAAACGGCTCGACTAACCTCTTGCCGCGCGGCAGCCGGAAAACGATGTGTTGAAGGACTCTGGATTTACCGCCTACCCAACGCAGAAATGGTCGGATTGGCCTCGCTGGTGCCACTGGATTTTTGTTCATCCAGTGTGAAGCGACGGCTTTTATCCAGGCAGACGCAGGCCTGAATGTTCAGGCGAGTCGCGACTCGTGGCCTGCGCGGCCGAAATCTCTACTGAATCTTTCCCGATCTGGTCGTGCCTGTATGCGAGCTCTGCGTTCGGCTCATGTGCCTTTCAATGGGAGAGAACTGCTGAACGCAAGCGTGTACGCTTGCATAAGACCGCACGTCTCAACCGGCCTGCATGCCACGTGGCTTAAGAAGCTGCCCTCGTTGAAGGCGAGTCTCTATGCCGATGCTTCTCCCTCCCGGGCAGAAGCCGCCCTGAATAGCGACTGCACCCGTCTCGGCTCGCTATGTCCAACTACGGCAAAACGCGAGCCACTCTCAAGCGTGTAGCACAGCAATTGAGGCGGCAATACCTCTAGCTCCACTACCGTTTCAATCTCTGGTTCTGGTGACTCAGCTGAACGCGCCTGAATCACTGTTATTTTCATGTCGACGATATCCTGCGCGGCCATGAACTCAAGAATCGAACGAGCTGATGAGACGACCACTCGGACGAACCCAACTTCACCGTTCGTCTTGTCAAGGGTTAGATCGAGAAGAAAAATTGTGCCCGCAGGGAGTTGTGTAACGCCATAGCTGGCTTCTTCGCTTGAGCTCCTCTCGAGAATCGCTCTCGCCGTGACTGGTGCTCCATCGTTTCCCATTCTTGTCCTTGCATTTTCAAACCCAGGACCACCCAGTCGGCGTGACTTGGGAGCCCATATCAACAATCCGTTTCGCTTCACCTGAAACTAATCAGACGAGGCGAAAGAGACACCAGTCGGCTCAACTCCCCGACTCGACGTGTTGCCACGCGTAACCCACTCGATTGCGAACATTCGTCCAGTGTTGGTACGGGTTGCTTGCAGTCGCCGGCGTCCCCAAACAGATAGAAATTCAGTTCGTCCCCTAACAGCACGCCCATCACCCAAGCATCACGCCATCACCAGCGCGTCTGGATCTGCGCGACCTGGAGAAGCATTCAGTCTTCGTACTCTCATCCCGAAGCCTTGTGAAATGGCAGCGAAATTCGCCGCGCGTCATGAAAATGCATGACTTGCTATTCTTCAGGAAAGCATATGCGACAGCATCTTCAGAAGCACATCCAGGGCTCCATCCGATGCTTCAAAGTCGACCGCTTCAACGTCGATGCGTGGCTGTCCAGCAACCAGAAGACCTGCAGAGAAGCGGTTTTTCTCTCTTATCATATCGAGACGCGCGACTGGTTGACCCACAACATCACCTGCCGACCTGAGCAGCTCAACAAAAACTGTCAGGAATGTGCTGATCTCTGCAAACGGCGCGATGGGATATCGCCTATTGCTACGCGCTCGCAGATCCGTTACCAGAGCAAGCATGCATTCTTGTGCCTCGGCTCCAGAATCCGACTCACCCAACTCCATCGGCAGATCGCGGGTGACTTCTCCCATCAATAACAGAACTTCACCATGCTTCGAGTACTCTCCTTCGTACACTCTTAGTCGCCATGCAGTCGTCGCGCCGTCGAGAGAGTCGCCGTGGAGGCGGCTGCTTCTTGTCGACGCGCCTTTTCTACTGACGATGTGTCGGCGCACGATGGCCGCTTCCCGGTCCGAGAAGTCAGTCATACCAGCTCGGGTCCGGGTCCGCCCAAATCTCCGGAGGCTTGGCCGCTGATATGCGTAGGTGATACCGCTCTGGGTAATGACGTAGGATCGAACGTGCCTGTTCTCGATACGTTGCGAGCGTTACGTCGCCGCATGCGGTTGCGAGGTCGCTCAACAGGTCATATGCGCGGAGCACTGAACGGGAGCGTTCAAGCGGAATGGTCATAAGGGATCCCTCTCACCTCAGTATCTAGAATGGCTTCCAAATTCGCATTCTGCTCGAATTATGGATTCTCTAGTCCATGCACCCGCCTGGAAATCCTGGCAGGACGTCGACTCAATTGGGACGCTCGGAGGGCGCGTCGTAAAGCACGTTTGATCAAATGACCCAACTTCGCATCTGACATTGCAAGGATCGCAGCTGCCACCGATGGCTGAAAGGTCGTCGCTCGAAGAGCGCGAAGAATTAACCGCTTTTCCGAGAAGCTGAACGTTGGGACAATCCGGGGGATTGTGCTGATTTTTCTGCGACTTAACTTCAATTTAGGGTCCGTCCTAAGTTTGACGCGTGTCGCGGCGCCATGATCGACCCAGCACGCGTAGTCGCCCTCGCTTGCTCGAAAGCACTGACAGAAGTCATGTCATTCCCTGCCAGATTGAGGCGCAGGTTGTTCAAGCAGGCGAACAAAAATCGTCCACACCGTTTCTCCATCGCGCACCTCAACGGTGGGCAGTAGTCTTTCGGGCACCCCGACCACCCAGATACCTGCATCAACCACGACCCCGTTCGTTATCAGGTCAAGACGTCCAACCTGCTCCCATGCATTCCCGGTCTCGCGCCCAGAGGGGCCGAGTGTCTGAATCTCGACAGTCATGAATGGCTTCAGCGAGGCTGCCGTGCCTATCGCATTTGTACGCCCGGCGGTGAGGCGTGCTTCTATCTCATCGCGAACATGCGATATGACTCGCTCATTGAGCGTATCCCCATCCGAGCAACGCGGACTGAGTACTGTCTCTCCGGAGATTTCAGAAACTTCCGGTGCTGGGTAGTCTGCGCCGAGGACACTTCCCTGGTATGCGCGGGCGCGCCATAGAACGGGTCGAAGAGAAATCATGCCTATTCCCATCGAGAAACGAATCCCGCGTCGCCCCAGTCCGGCAATATAAGTAGCACCGCCTTCCAGACGCGTTCGCGTTGACGCGCGACTATCGGGCCAAATGTCAGTTCGGGCTGGCCAGGAATGAGGAGTTGCGTTCTCATACTGCTATCGTCATGGGTCATGTAGAGATGGGCCAATCGTTCCCCAACCTTGTCGTCCTCTCGAGACAGACTCTCCAGCGTCACAGTCATGTCTGCTTCATCAAAAAAAATCTCGTCGACCGTTCCGTTCCGCTTCATTTTTTCCGCCAGTAACACTCGCGTTGCAATGAAGCGTTGCAATACACGGTCGTCGGGTACTGGACGGACGAACACGATCGAACCGCTGCCGGTGACAGTCGAAACCGGTTTGAGGTCGGATTGCGGGTTAGCGTGACGCCCTGCATAGGCCCTTGCGCGATACCGCATCTCACCCATCCGATACACTTCATTCGGGCCGACTGATATTTGCGACACGTCGGGATATGAGATGACCTCTCCTTCGTTGTCGCCCATCGCTAATCGCTCCGCCTTCGACACCCACATTCGCCAGTCAGGGACTAGCTCAGTTGTAATATCGCGCCACTCCTTGACTTTCCATGCGCGCGTCGCGTGACTCCAAACGAACTCTGCGTCGCCATCACGCCCCGCTCGGCCGATTAGCGTGTAGGTGCTTCCGCTTTCGGTTGCTCCAGTACGTGACTCAGGATCGAAACTCACCACTGGCGTGCTTACTCTGCCCTCGTGGTCGAGAACGCTATACCCAACGAAATGACGGGTTCCGGTCTCAGTTTCCCGAATGGACCAGCGCTCGAGTACTACGGCGTCGCTGGACGAATAAACGTGTACAGACATCTAGTGGCCCTTTGGAGCGTCGCTGTCGTCAGACGCTGTCGCCCGACGTGACTTCATGACGCGAATTGAAGCAGTCTGGAATTGCATGCATAGCGCAGCTTGGGTCGAACCTATCAGGAGTACATTCGAGTTCGCGGTGCGCGATTCCGGAGTTCATCGATGAGACGGCGGTCGCCGAACGAACACAAACTTTCCCCCTGTGTTGGTATCGCGAACGCTGAGCTACCTTTGCTGGTTACGAGACGGGCTTTCTCACCGCATGCCCATTGAAAGCTGGTAGCCACCGAGCTGAACTCCACGACGCGTTGCCAGTACTCTCCCGGGAAATCGCGCCTGCTGCCTGCGATAGCCGGCCGGTCGAACGATCGCATACCCGCGAACCTACGAGCCAACATGAAGTCGCTAGCCAGCTCGTACGTCGATTCGGCTGTTGTATTGACCGAGTCGCAAATTTTCCCAGTTAGCGCTCCGGGGAGGCCTTTGACATCCGCGAGCCCGCCACCGATCATCCGCCGCGTAGCGTGTGCCGGGTACGCGCCTGCGAACCAATCACGGCAAGCGGCAAGCATGGAAAGGCGCCTTTGACCGTCGTCGATAGGCTGCAGGACGCATACGACACTTTCTTCAATCGCTTGAACAGGATGTGCTGGTGCAATCCAGTCAACGCAAACAGGCACAAGAACCATAAATGACCTTCGAAAGCTGACGGACGCTCTGTCGTTGCACTGTCGATGACGGGCAACAGGTCTGCCTACGGGTCCAGAGAGGCAGACTAGACGATTGTAGACACATAAATTGTAAATCTCAATGTCTACAACACAAAAATTTATGACATCCGAGTTTTCAACATCGAGCTTTACAATTCGGATGTTGTAGACGAATTGCCTGCAAAGCCCAATGATGACGGCTTTTCAATGCAGGGCTGTGCATGGCGGAACTTGCGAAGCTGTTCGCGGAAGAGATGCGTGTCCGTCGGGACAAGCTGAGTCTGACCCAGGAGGCCTTCGGCGCCCCGTTAGGACTTGACCGAAGTGCGGTCAGCCGCATCGAAAAGAGCGCACCGAATCTTTCGATTTCAAAGGCCGTCCTTATAGCTAGCGCTTTAAAAACCAGCGTGAGCGAAATGGTCGGCGGCGAAAAAAGCGACAAGACTGCACAGCAGATAACCGAGGGTATGGCGACGCGTATCCGGAAGTGGCGTGCTGACAACGGACTGAATCAGCGAGAGCTCGCCGAAAAGGTCGACGTCGACCGCAACCGGGTCAGCGCTGTGGAGTCGGGAAAGAAAAACGTCACGTTGGAGACGATCGAGAGATTTGCCAATGCTCTGGACATCTCCCCCCTCGAGTTTCTATAGCGCTTCGAGTTTCGTCCTGTTCGCGTTGCTCGCGCCCGATGCGAATCGGTGGGCAGCAGGCGAGATTGATTTGATCCGGCGATCTGCCGCACAAACATGACTGATCCCCTTCCTGCTTGCTACAGGCCTCCCTCGCAATGAGGGCCTGGATGCACTGCCGGCCTGCTTCCCGCGCAATACTCGCCATATCGAAGATTCTGGACCTCGCCACACTTGATGTGTCGTTTGCTGCTTCAACGTTAAACGAATTAATCAATGTTTCCCTAGCGCGTCCGGTCACTACCCTTCCGTGACGGCTATGTATGGCAATCCGCAAGGTAGTGCGCCGCCAATCGGTTCGCGACCACGCTGCTGCCACAGCGGCTCTTTGACCGATTGTTTCCGTATTTACCCTCGTCACTCCAACAAATTGCAGGCTCCACCTTGCCACCGCGCGCCGGTGCAGCAAAAGCAAGACTTAAGGCGATCCCAGGGGAAACAAATACTAACGTTCATAGGCAACCGTTGTGGCCGGTGGTCAACCGATCGATCTGGTCCACGAAAGTACCAGATTTTGTCTGAACAGCGGCTCACTCGGATGGGGTGTTCAGATTTCACAAACTAGGTGCAAGGCAAAGACTTGTTGCCCGCTCAAAACACCTTCTCTGACAGGAAAATTCAGGTCTTCAAAATTATGTCAAATCTCGAAACGGATATTGCACAAATTTTCATGGCAAATTTAGGGCAAAAAAACGGCGCATTCGCTTAACGCGCAACGTTGCGTGGCAGTCTCCTTTCGTTTAATAGACAACTTTACGTGGATCGACACCTGAACCTGCCACGCAAGGCTGCGTGATAACCGTTTCGCCTCGAATTCTGGAAGATTTCTGCCATTAGCGCCGACAATTTCTACTTTGTCGTGGGTCTACTACGGGACTGGCGCAGTATCTTTCTGTGTATGGGAAGCATTGAGGGTGGCGGTGTGGTTGTGTCGGCGCTTCTTCAATTTGACATAATATAAACTATCAACCAGACTGGTATGTTTGCAGGCGTTGCGCCCGGAACGGCTGCCGGTTCGTTCTGACCGCAACACCGACTTGATAAACGGTATCTTCCTGCATTACGAAAACTCGCAAAAGACAAAAATGCTCGAACAACGGCTCTGGTGCAATTCCGATGCGCCGATCTGTCACCCTCAACCTTTTGACGATCATGAGCCGATGAGCAAGCTGAAAGACATCGACGGGTTGTTCAATGGACGTCATTTCGACCGCGAAGCGATCATCCTTTGCGTGCGGTGGTACCTGCGTTACAAGCTCAGCTTTCGAGATCTCGCGGTCTTGCTCAAAAATCTGAATCGCGGCGGAACGAACCCCGTGTCGACGGTTTTCGTTCCATTCGGCTCATGCCGGCTGATATACAAACCTGTTTGTGCAACATAAGAGAAACGCTTGTCCGCGACGTTGCTGCAGTCGCCGCAGATCGATTAGTTCAAGCGCTTCAACTCCCCATCGTCCGCATACCAGTCGACGGTTTTACCGCTCGTATTGATCGTCACCGCGCGTGGCTCGCTGAACTGATCGAATGATTCGATACCCGTCTCGCGTCCTACGCCGCTATTCTTGAAGCCTCCCCATGGCGAAGCGGGATCGAGCCGGTGGTGATCGTTGACCCACACCATGCCGAATTCGAGCCTGCCCGCCACCCGATGCGCGCGCGCGACATCTTGCGTCCACACGGAAGCGGCAAGGCCGAACTGCGTATCGCTGGCAATGCGCAGCGCGTGCGCTTCGTCGTCGAACGGCATCACGACAGTGACCGGACCGAACACTTCGTCCTGACCGATCTCCGAATGCGGATCCACATCGAACAGCACGGTCGGCTCGATAAAGAATCCCTGCTTCAGACCGGCCGGCACGCCACCGCCCGTCAACAGCTTCGCACCTGACTTCTGCGCGCGCTCCAGCATGGCAAGAATGCGCTGGCGCGAGCGCTCGGAAATGACCGGGCCGAGCTGCGTCTTTACATCGGCAGGATCGCCCACGCGAATGCCCGCCGCCTTGACGCGAAAACGTTCGAGAAACTCCGCGTAAATCGACCTTTGCACCAGAATCCGGGCGCCGCACACGCAGGTCTGCCCCGCGCCGATGAACGCCGCGAACGCCGCGCCGTTCACCGCGCGCTCCATGTCGAAATCATCGAACAGGATCACCGCGCCCTTGCCGCCTAGCTCAAGCGTGGTCAGCGCGAAGCTTCGCGCCGCCGCCTCGCCAATCGAACGGCCGACTTCCGTGCCACCCGTGAATACGACCTTACGGATCAGCGGATGCTGTGCGAGCGACGCGCCCGCCTCGCGCCCTTCGCCATTCACCACATTGACGACGCCCTTCGGCACGCCGGCTTCGTTCAGCAGACGCACCAGCCGCACCGTTGTGAGCGGGGTCTGTTCGGATGCCTTGATCACGACGCTATTGCCCGTCGCGAGCGCCGGCGCGAGGCTCTTGGACAGAATCATCAGCGGATGATTGAACGACGTCATCAGCGCGACCACGCCGAGCGGCACGCGCTGCGTGTAGCACAGGTACGGCCCTTCGATCGGAATCACGTCGCTGCGCCGTGTCAGCGCAAGCGCCGCGAAATAGCGATAAAACTGCGGCAGCCGCGAAATCTGCGCGCGGGTCTCGGAGATTGGCCGACCGTTGTTCAAGGTCTCGAGCTTGTAGAACTGTTCGAGGTCCGCTTCGAACAGATCGGCAAAACGGTTCAGCACCCGCGCGCGCTGCTGGATCGGCATGTCGCGCCACGCACCGCCTTCGAACGCACGATGGCCAGCGTGCACTGCGCGGTCCACATCCTGTGCCGATGCGGCCGCGAGCGTGCCGATCACTTCGCCGCTTGCCGGATTGACAATGTCGAGCGTGCGGCCGGTCTCGGCCTGGGTCCATTCGCCGTCGATAAAAAGCTGCGCCTCGAGATGCTGCGGATTCAACGAGTCCATAGAGATCAGTTCCAGTGGGTTCACTTGAGGGACGATGCGTGCGCGTCGGCGTGCAGTACATCGTGTGTGTGTAAGTCGTCGGGTTGCAGATCCTCGAGACGCTGGCCGGTCGGCTCCACGCCGAGCCACGCCACGACGACGATCTGGATCGCAAGCAAACCGATCATCAATGCCAGTACGCCGACAATGCCGTGCTGCGCATACAAAGCGATCACGATGAACGGCGTGACGATCGTCGCACCACGTCCCAACGTGTTGCAGATTCCCGAGGCGCGCAGCCGGACTTCGGTCGGGAAAAGCTCAGGGACATAGACTGCGAACAGGAGCGCCACCAGCACGTAGATCGGAATGGTCAGCAACAGGCCGATGAGGGGCAGCAGCAGCGGATTCGAAACGAACGGATAGATCGCGCCGAACACGATGGCCGCGAACGACGCGCCGATGATGGTCGGTTTGCGACCCCACGAGTCCGCCGTCAACGCGCCGATGGCGGAACCGATCGGCGCGCCGATCGACATGACGAGCGCGAAGCCGAACGACTTTGCGATGCTGAAGCCCTGATGCACGAAGAACGTCGGCAGCCAGGTGACAAAGCCGTACAGCAGAGTATTGATGACCACCAGCGTGACGCAGCCGACAATCATTCGTTGCAGCATCGTGCCGCTAAACAGCGAACCGAACGACATCAATGCAGCGGCCGGTGCGGAGGTCTTTCCAGCAGCAAGAGGTGGCAGCGGTTGACCGCCGCGCGCGTCGGTGATTTCGCTTTCGATGCGTCGCAGGATCGCGTCCGCCTCGGCGTGACGGCCCACCGATTCGAGCCAGCGCGGCGACTCCGGCAACGACTTGCGTGCATACCAGACACCGAGCGCACCGAGCCCGCCCAGAACGAACATCGCGCGCCAGCCGAATGCCGGAATCAGCAACAGGCCGATCAACCCAGCAACCGGCAGGCCGGACACCACGAACACGGCCATGAGCCCTTGCAGCTTGCCGCGTTTTTGCGGCGGGACGAATTCGGTCAGTGTCGAATAGCCGACCACGTTCTCCGCGCCGAGTCCGAGCCCCATCACGAAGCGGCACGCAATCAGCACGCTCATGTTCGGCGCGAGCGCCGCACCGAGCGATGCGAGGCCGAAGATCGCGAGATTCGCCTGATAGGTAAAGCGGCGGCCGAAGCGATCGCCGAGAAAGCCTGTGCCGAGCGAGCCGAGCATCATGCCGACAAAAGTCAGCGATACGAATAACGCGTTCTGCCCGAGTGTGGAAAAACCTGTTTTGAGCGTTGCACCGAGCACGGTCGACGCGACATAGATGTCGAAGCCGTCGAAAAACATGCCGATGCCGATCAACCACATGATGCGCCGATGAAATCCCGACATCGGCAAACGATCGAGCCGTAGCCCTGCGTTGACGTTCATGTCTTGCTCCCATGCAAGATGGTTGCTGTCGGCGCGCCGCGCAAAGCGGCCGCGTTGGGGCGTGCCGTTCATTTCGCGCGCGCCGTAGTTGGACTGCGATGCTCGCAGTCTGCCGATATGCTCGGGCTCAGCGCGCCTGCATCAAACGCAGGCTGGTGACAGTCAGCATGTCGGTCGCACTGCGGAAGTTCTGCTCGATCGAACTTTCCTCGGCCGCCTGGAAGAACGCTTTGCACTGGCGCGCGCCCGCATCGTCGAGAGAGAGGATGCGATCGGTAAGCGCGTCGGCGTCCTCGCGCAGCGCGGCGGGCTCGCAGACCTGCGTGATCAGCCCGGCCTGCAACGCGGCGGCGGGCGTGATCGGGTCGCCGAACAGCACCATCGGAAACAGCGCCTTGGGTAACGCGTAACGGCCCACGTAGGCCATGATCGCGGCGGGCGGCAGGCCCTTGCGCATCTCGGGAAAGGCCAGCGTTGCGTGCGAAGAGACCAGCGTGAAGTCGCAGAGAATCGCGAGCCCGAAGCCGAAGCCGTGCGCGTCGCCCTGCACTTCAGCCAACGAAATCATCGTGGCGCCGCGCAAGAGGCGCTTCAGTTCGATCAGCCGCGCGACTTCCGCCCGGATCGAAACAGCGTCTCGCCCGGCACGCTCGCGGCCGGTGCAGAACGTGTCGCCACTGGCTCGAATGCGCAAAACGCGCGCGCTCGGCTCGGCGGCCTCGCTGCGCAGCGCGGCCGCCATGGCATCGAACATGGGACCGGAAATCTCGTTGCCCGCCTCCGGGCGATTCAGCGTAAAACTCAGCACGTCGCCCGCGCGCTCGATCAAAACCGGCTGCGGCAATGGACTGCGATCCATATCGTCTCCTCATGTATAATCTGTATACAGCGTATTCACAGGATCACGAGGTGTCAATGCCTACCAGCAAAAACGCGGTGAAACGCGAGCCGGCCGCCGCCGTATCGAAGCGCGCACAGGGTGCCCAAACCAGCGCGAGAGCGGCCGCGCATGCGGGCGCTCCCACGCTCGACAAGATCGGCAGCAAATACCATTCGCGTTTGCGCACAATCCACGCGTCCAGCGGCTCGCTGAGCGAAGGCGTAGTGGTGCCCGCATTGCGCGAGGCGATCGTCGAGGGCGTGCTCGCACCGGGCAGCCGTCTTTCAGAAGTGCAAGTCGCGAAGCAGTTGAACGTGAGCCGCACGCCTATGCGCGAAGCCTTCGCGCAACTCGAACGCGAAGGCCTGGTAACGGTGCTGCCGCGCGTGGGCGCGTTTGTGCGCGCGGTGACTGCGCGCGACGTGGAAGAGATTTACACCGTTCGCGCCGCGCTCGAATGTCTCGCGGTGCAACTCGCGTCCGAGCGCATCACTGCGCTCGGCACCGCACAGCTCGACGACGTGGTCGCGGCCATGCAGGCAAGCGTGAACGCGGACGATCCGGCGAGTTATGTCGACGCCTTGGACCGCTTCTACTCGATCGTCATGACCATCGCCGACAATCGCACGCTGCAGGACAGCCACGCGGGCCTGATCGGGCCGGTCCGGCGTGTGCGCCGTATCGCGATGGCGCGCGGTGGCCGCATGCAGGCGTCGTTCGGTCAGTCGGTCAAGATTCGCGATGCGATTGTGAACCGCGCGTCGAATGTGCAGGATTTGATGCGTGAGCAACTGGCGGGCGCATGCCGCGCAGCGCTGGACGTGTTGAACGAAACCGACGAATGATCGAGATACCCGTCATGCTGAATACCCAGAGTGCCCGCATTCTTTCCCGCTACCGGACATGGGCCGACAATGTCCTGTTCGACGCCGCCGAGGCACTGCCACCCGGTGAAGTCGGCAAGACACGGCAGACGTTGTTCAAAACGATCATTGGTACGCTGAACCATAACTATGTGGTCGATCTGATCTGGAAGGCGCATCTCGAACGCAAGGAGCACGGCTTCAAGGCGCGCAACGTAGTCATGCACGCGGAGCTCGGCGACCTGCGCCGCGCGCAGCAGGAACTGAACGCGTGGTTCGAACAGTGGGCCGATGCGCAGACGGACGCTTCGCTGGCGGAAGAACTGTCGTTCGCGTTCATATCGGGCGAGCGTTCCATCATGTCGCGCGGCGCGATGTTCATGCATCTGGTAAATCACGCTTCGTATCACCGCGGCTGGGCGAGCGAAATGTTCTTCGAAGTGCCTGCCAAGCCACCCGCCACCGACCTGCCGGTGTTTCTTGCAAGCCATCCGGAGCGCGGGTTCAAGGCCTGATGGACGGCTGGCTCGAGCAAGCCGGGTTCGACAATGCAGAGCTATGGGCATTGCCCCGTGTCAGAGCGTAAAAGCCGGTACTGCGGGAAATCCTCTACATCGAACCAATCGAATAGTTGCATACAATGTCGTCAAGCAAAGCCGACTCGAGGCCTGCATGACGTCAAAAATTACAACATTGCATACAATTAAGGACGAACCAACGCGTTCGCCGGACGATGTCTACGCCGCGATCAAGGACGCCGTTACCAGTGGCCAATACGGCGCGGGTGAATATCTGCGCGAGGAGCAGCTGGCCAAAAGTCTGGGGGTGAGCCGCACGCCGGTACGTGAAGCGTTACGGCGTCTCGATGCCGACGGATGGGTTGAAACGCGCCCGAACTACGGCGTGCGCGTGAAAGCGTGGACCTTGCAGGATGCACGGGAAATATTCGAGGCGCGTCTTCTGGTCGAGCCCTATCTCGCGGGACGCGCGGCGTTGTCCATCGGCGTCTCCGACATCGAGCGTCTGCAGACGCTGGCCGACGCAATGCTCGAAATCACACACCGCCCATCCACGCCTGAATCCAGCGAAGCCTGGTTCAGCGCGAACGCAGAATTCCACGCAATTATCACGGCCGCCGGGAACAACTCGCGACTCGACCGCTCGCTCAGGTCGATGAAGGAAACGCCACTCATCAAGTGGACGTTCGGCACGTATAGCGACGACGACCGCGCACGCAGCGCACGTCAGCATTTCGAAATTGTTTGCGCGCTCAAGCAGCGCAACGCCGCGTGGACGGAAGCCGCCATGCGTTGCCATATCCTCGCCGCTGAAAACGCAGTGCTCGACCGCCCCAACCGGGGGCAATCCACCCCCTGATTCAACGTCCTTCGGGCAGCAACCGCATTACGAGCAGTCATTCGATAGTCGCGACGACGACCATACTGGAGACGACACATGCCGAGCACCGATAGCCCAACCGTAAGCCCTGTAAGCGCCGGTGCACGTCTCGACCGATTGCCGATCTCGCGCTTTCACAAGCGCGTACTGTGGTTGATCGGCGGGGGCATGTTCCTCGATTCGTTCGACATTTACCTTGCCGGCGGCGTGCTCGGCGCGCTCGCAAAGACCGGCTGGTCGACAATGAACCTGAACGCGGCATTCCTGTCGTCGACGTTCATCGGGATGTTGATTGGCGCGTTTACCGCCGGCGTGCTGGGTGACGCGAAAGGCCGCAAGTTTACGTATCAATTCAATCTCGCCATGTTCGGTCTGGCGTCGATCGCCGGCGCGTTTGCGGCGAACATGACGTGGCTGATTGTGTGCCGCTTTTTCATGGGCCTCGGCCTCGGTGCGGAGATCGTCATCGGCTACGGATCGATCGGCGAATTCATGCCGCCCGCCGTGCGCGGAAAATGGTCAGCGTATCTGTCGCTCATCACCAACTCGGCGCTGTTCTTCTCGACCTTCCTCGGCTATCTGGTCATTCCGTCGATCGGCTGGCGCGCCATGTTCGCGGTCGTCGGCGCCGGCGCGATGGTCGTGTGGGTCCTTCGCAAGAAGATGCCCGAGTCACCGCGCTGGCTCGAATCGAAAGGCCGTTACGCGGAAGCCGAAGCGATCCTGCGCGCGGCTGAGGAGGAATCGGCGCGCAATTCAACGTTGCCGCCCGTCGTCAGTGCGCCGCCCGCCGCTACCAGGAAAACCACCGTACTGGAGCTCTTCGGGCCCTCGCAGATTCGCCGCCTGTTCGTGTCGATCGTCGTGCAGGTTGCGATCAATATGGTGATCTACGGCTTCATCGTGTGGGTGCCGACGTTCCTGATGAAACAGGGCATCGGTATGGCGTCTTCACTGGGCTATACGGCGCTCATGTCGCTCGGCGGACCCGCAGGCGCACTGCTAGGCGTACTCCTCGCCGACAGGATCGGGCGCAAGAAGGGGCTCATCGCGGTGTCCGCTCTCGCGGCGGTGGTCGGCTGGCTGTACGGGCATTCGACCGGCATCCAAATGGCGACGCTGCTCGGCTTCCTGCTGTTCACGCTCACGTATCTGATGGTGGCACTGGGCATTGCGACCTACATCCCAGAGCTCTTTGCCACGGAGAACCGCATGCGGGCAAGCGGCATCGCCGGTTGCGCCGGGCGCATTACAGGCATCTTCGCGCCGCAACTCGTTGTCATGATGTACGCCACGGGCGGTGTGAAAGACGTGCTGACGATGATCATCGGCGCGCTGGTCGTGCTGGCGGTCGTCCTTGCAGTGTTCGGGATCGAAACGAATCGACGCTCACTCGAGGACATTGCGCCTGCGATCGACGCGAACGATGCACTACCGGCGTCCTCGCTTTCACATCAATCGCAACGTTGAAACTTCACTTCACTCGTTAAACAGGACACGTATGAGCGTCACACAGCAAAGCAAGCGTCAAGCGCTGAAAGCGCGGTTCGCGCGCAACGAGATCGTCACCGCGCCCGGCATCTTCGATATGATCTCCGCGAAGATCGCCGACTCGATGGGCTTTGAGTGCCTCTATATGACGGGCTTCGGCACCGTAGCGTCGTATCTCGGTCTGCCCGATGCAGGCCTCGCGACTTACACCGACATGGTCAACCGCGTCGCGGCATTCTGCGGCGGCACGAACACGCCGATGATCTGCGACGCAGACACGGGCTACGGCGGATTACTGAACGTCGCGCACACCGTCCGGGGTTATGAGCAAGCGGGAGCGGCAGGCATTCAACTCGAAGATCAGGAATTCCCGAAGAAATGCGGCCATACGCCGGGGCGGCGTGTCATCCCGGTCGACGATATGGTGCGCAAAATCAAGGTCGCCGCGGAAAGCCGCAGCGATCGCGATTTCCAGATCGTCGCACGCACCGATGCCCGCACATCCTTAGGCCTCGATGAAGCGCTGCGTCGTGGCGAGGCGTATGCGAAGGCTGGTGCGGATGTGCTGTTCATCGAATCGCCGGAAAGTATCGAGGAACTCGAAACGATCGGGCGAACCTTCAATGTTCCGTTGCTGGTGAACATCGTGGAAGGTGGACGCACGCCGCAACTTGCGCCCCGTGAGTTGGAAAAGCTCGGCTTCTCTCTCGCGATCTATCCTGCTTCGGGCTTCCTGGCCGTCGCAAAGGCGCTCAAAGAGATGTACGGACAAATTCTGGCGCACAGAAGCACGGTAGCCGCGGTTGACGCGATGTATCCGTTCTCCGAGATGTGCGAATTAATGGGTTTCCCCGAAGTGTGGGCGTTCGATCGCGCACATGCTGACTAGGACATCGATCTGCGCCTCGCGGTCACTATCATTTTTTTGCCGCGCGTAGCGCGCGAGACTTGAGCGGCCGATGAATTGTCGGGCCGAATTTCATCGATGGAACCGCAAGAGTGGAAACCCGCAGCGGCGCCGGCACGCTCGTCGATGTCCATGTCGACGCCTATCATCGACGGTCGCGCTTGCGGACCGGTTGCGGTCGAAATGACGTCCGTTGAATAACCCTTCGATGTCTTTCAGCTTGCTAATCGCGGCTCGTGACCGTCAAAAGATTGAGGGTAACAGATCGGTGCATCGGAATTGCACCACAGCCAGCCCAGCCACTTGTCCTGAACTCACTCGAGCCGCACCGTCGCGCCCGGCTCATTCATCAACTCCCCGGCCACCTCTCTCAGGCACGCACTGAATAACTTCGCTGCAGGCGAGCTCGAATCGTCGCGCCAGTAAGCCACGATTTCACCCAGCGGCTCCAACGGCGGCAACGGGAGCACCCGCATGCTGCCGCGCATTGCGTGAGGCTTCGCTATGGACATCGGCAAGATCGAAACAAAATCGCCGCTGCGTATCAAGGCAATATTCAACGCCAACGCGCTCGATTCGACCGCGCCGCTGCCCACTGCAATATCGTTCGCGGCAAGCGTCTCGACCAATGTTGCGTACGCCGGGGACCCGTGCATCGGCGTGATCCAGCGAGCCGCGCCTAAATCATCCCACGTCACCTGGCGCCCGAGATCTCCCAGCGGGTGATGCGCGCCGACCACGAACACAAACGGCTCGCGATGGACAACCTCCTGTCGCAACGTCTTTTGCGTGGTCGCAATCCGGTTGCGGCCAAGAGCGATGTCGAGGTCGCCATCATCCAGCATCTTGATCAACCGGTCGAGCGTGGCTTCCGCGAACGAAAGCGACGCCGACGGCGCGCGCCGCATGAACAGTTGCACCGAGTTAGTGACCAGCGGCTCGGGGATCGTCACCACGGCGCCGACCCGGACATGGCCGCCGGTGCCGGACGCAAGCGCGCTGACATCGCGGCGCGCGAGTTCAATATGGCGCAAGACTTCGCGCCCGCACGCCACGATCACCTGGCCGATCCCGGTCAACTCCAGCGCATTACCGACTCGATTCACGACCTGCACGCCGAGCGCCTCCTCGATTTCCCCGATCTGCTTCGAGATGGCCGGCTGGGTCACATGAAACGCCGCCGCGACGCGCGTGACCTGACCAAGCTCCGCAAGGCTTACGAGGATGCGCAGATGCGGCAGCTTGAGCCCGCTGCGAAAGAAACGTTCGATCGGATCGTTGTTTTGCATGACAAGGGTTTTCCCCGAAAATACGGCTCGGCATAACTCTACGGTTATAACTGTCTCCGAAATCGTGATTTGCGGCAATACCTGCAACACGACTACCCTTCCGACACTGCCGCCAGAAGGCAACGGTCCCGTCGGTCTAAAACGAGGACCCCCACAAATGATGAGACCGCGTGCCGAGCGCGCGCACTGGAGACAGACAGACCATGAGCGTCCCTTCTTTCGGACCCGAGCCGTGCCTTGCATCGGCCGATACTCACAACGCCCTGCTCTACGCGAAACTGACGCGGCGGATCGTGCCGTTTCTGTTTTTCGCATTCGTGGTTGCGTACATCGACCGCGTGAACGTCAGCTTCGCCAAGCTGCAAATGTTGAGCGACCTTTCGCTGAGCGAAACGGTGTACGGCGCGGGAGCGGGTATTTTCTTCGTCGGCTATTTCTTCTTCGAGGTGCCGAGCAACCTGATCCTCAACCGCGTCGGCGCGCGCCGCTGGATTGCGCGGATCATGGTCACGTGGGCACTCGTGTCGGGCCTGACGATGTTCGTCAACGGTCCGACATCGTTCTACGTCATGCGCTTTCTGCTCGGCGTCGCCGAAGCGGGATTTTTTCCGGGCATTTTGCTGTATCTGTCCAACTGGTTTCCTTCGACACGGCGCTCGCAGATCATCGCGCTGTTCATGACCGCGATTCCGGTGTCCGGCGCGATCGGCGGTCCGTTGTCGGGCTGGCTGATGGCGCACTTCGCGGGCACCTATGGTCTTGCCGGATGGCGCTGGCTGTTTCTGGTCGAGGGAATCGGCTCGCTGGCGGTCGGCATTGCGGCGTTCTTCGTATTGCACGACCGGATCGATAACGTGCGCTGGCTGAACGCCGACGAAAAATCGCGCCTTGCCGCCGATCTCGCCCGCGACGCGATCACGCGCACCGAAACCTCAGCGCGCGGCGCTTTTGCCAGCAAGCGCGTGTGGCTGCTCGGGCTGCTGTACTTCTGCATCGCAATGGGCAACTACGGCCTCGCGTTCTGGGTGCCGACCATCATCAAGGCAAGCGGCGTTGCCAGCCTGGCCAACATCGGATGGCTGTCGGCGGTGCCCTCGCTGATCAGCGTGGTCGCGATGGTGCTGATCGCCCGCCACGCTGATCGCCACGACGAACGCCGCGTGCATGTCGCGGTCTGCTGCGCGATCGGCGCGCTCGGTTTGCTTGCTTCAGTGCTGTTTGCGTCGAACGTCGCGGTGTCGATCGCGGCGCTGGTCGTCGCGGCTATCGGCATCAATTCGATCGCGCCGGTGTTCTGGGGGATTCCGACCGCTCTGCTCGGCGGTGCTGGCGCGGCGGCAGGGATCGCCGTGATCAATTGCACAGGCAACCTGGCCGGCTTCGTGAGTCCGTTCATCGTCGGACGGCTGTCCGATCTGAGCGGCGGCAAGCTGTTGCCGGGAATGCTCGCTATCGCCGTGGCGTTGTTGATCGGCGCGGCGATCGTGCTGCGCATGCCACTCAAGCGCGCTTCTGCTGCTTCGGCGAGCGCGCCTAATTCCAGCATTCCACAGAGGACATGAATATGACGCAATCGAGCAGCCCCGTCTGCGTGGTGACGGGATCGGCTTCGGGCATCGGCGCGGCGACCGCGCTGCGCTTCGCGCAGGCGGGCTGGTCGGTGGCCATAGGAAACTTCGACGACAGCACGCGCGAAGCAGCGCTGGCCGTCGAAGCGGCCTGCCGCGACGCCGGCGCGTCTACGCTGATATTCGACGCGGATGTCGGCAACGATGCGCACTGCCGCCGCGCGATGGACACCGTGGCGAGCCGCTGGCAACGTGTCGACGCGCTGATCAATTGCGCGGGCACGACCCGCGTGATTGCGCACAACGCGTTCGACGAGATCGACGCTGTCGAGTTCGAGCGCGTGTACCGCGTGAACCTGATCGGGCTGTATCAGATGACCCGCGCAGCAGTGCCGTTGCTGCGCGAATCGGCAGGTCTATCGACGGTGAAACGCAGTACCAGCGTGGTCAACATTTCGTCGCTGGCAGGCCTGAACGGCACCGGGTCGTCGATCGCGTATGCGGCGTCGAAAGGCGCGGTGAATACGCTGACGCTCTCGCTTGCGCGCAGTCTCGCGCCGCATGTCCGCGTCAACGCGATCGCGCCCGGCATGGTCGACGACGGACTGTTGCTGCGCGTGCTCGACCCGCAAGCCTATGACGGCGTGCTAGCCAGAATGACCGAACAGGCGCCGCTTAAACGGGTGTCGATGCCCGCCGAAATCGCGGACCTGGCCTGGTTTCTCGCGACGCAGGCGCCCGCCATGACCGGCCAGGTGATCGCCGCGGAAAACGGCTTGCTGCTGAACGGCGG
>JGI25156J39149_1000188_pt1 | contig 44680 bp, 37 predicted proteins | sample AraplaCL_Col_mMS_FD_39149 | JGI IMG/M metagenome (IMG submission 39149)
GAGCCGTTCGTGCTCGGGCACGAAGTGGCGGGCGAAATCGATTCGCTGGGTGAAGGCGTGAGCGCCGATGCGCGCCTCGTGCCGGGTCAGCGCGTCGCCGTGAACCCAGGGCTCGCATGCGGAACATGCAAGTACTGTACGGTAGGGATGCCTAATCATTGTCTGAACATGCGCTTCATGGGCAGCGCGTCCACGTTTCCTCACACGCAAGGCATGTTCCGCCAGTACATTGTCGTGGCGGCGCGCCAGTGCGTTCCAGTCGCGGACAGCGTCGACTTCGCGCAGGCGTCGATGGCCGAGCCGCTCGCCGTCGCGCTGCACGCGGTGAAACGGGCAGGCTCGCTGGTCGGCGCAAGCGTGCTGTTGATCGGCTGCGGCCCGATCGGCTGCATCCTGCTTTCGGTGGCGCGGCGTGCAGGCGCACATCGGGTCGTCGCGGTCGATCTGTCGAGCCGGGCTTTGCAGGTTGCCGCTCAACTCGGCGCGGACCAGACGGTCAATGCCGCCGACAGCGCGACGATCGAGCAATGGTCCGCACAGCGCGGCACGTTCGACGTGGTGATCGAAGCGTCCGGCAGTCCCGCGGGACTCGAAACGGCTTTGCGGTCAGCGCGTGCAGGCGGCACGGTAATCCAGGTCGGTAATTTGCCTGCGGGACAGTCGCCGGTTGCGGCCAATCTTGTGATGTCGAAGGAGCTTCGCTATCAAGGTTCGTTTCGCTTCACCGACGAATATGCAATTGCCGCCGATGAAATCGCATCGGGCAAGGTCGACCTGCGTCCGCTAATGACGCACGCATTTGCGATGAGCGATGCAAACCAGGCATTCGAGGTCGCTCTGGACCGCTCGCAGTCCATGAAGGTGCATCTGAATTTCGACTGAACCCGCACGCCCGCAGGCGCGTTGCAAACACGTTCCTCGATGGGCGCAACACATTCGCAAGCCGTTCCAACGCCCGTCAAGAGGCGCAATGAAGGAGACATCGCATGATAAAGAGTCAACGCTGGTTTGTTGTCGCACTGCTCTTTCTGGCGGGCGTCATCAATTATCTCGACCGCTCGGCACTATCCATCGCCGCGCCACTCATCCAGAAAGACCTGAACTTTTCGCACGCGCAAATGGGCGTTGTGTTCAGCAGTTTCTTCGTGGGCTATGCGTTGTTCAATTTCGTTGGCGGCGTGCTGTCGGACAAGGTCGGCGCGAAACGCGTGTTCGGCACTGCGATGGGCGTCTGGTCTTTGTTCTGCGGCGCCACGGCACTCGCGACCGGCATCGGTTCGCTGATCGTGTTGCGTGTGCTGTTCGGCATGGGCGAGGGGCCGTTCAGCTCGTCGAACAGCAAGATGGTCAACAACTGGTTTCCTCGCAAGGAAGTGGCGAGCGCGATCGGCGTGATCAGTTCCGGCACGCCGCTCGGCGGCGCGCTGGCGGGCCCGGTGGTGGGTTTCATGGCGGTTCAGTTCGGCTGGCGTTGGGCGTTCGTCGCGATCATGTTGCTCGGGCTGCTATGGCTCGTCTTTTGGGCCGCGACCACGACCGAGCATCCGCAACAGAATTCGCGCGTCACAAGCGATGAGATGCAATTGATTCTCGCAGGCCAGGCCGATGAACACGCGCTCGCGCATTCCGCCGACGGCTCCAAGCTCGGCCTCGGTCACTTTCTGCGCAAGCCGATTATTCTCGCAACTGCCTTTGCCTTCTTCTCGTACAACTACGTGCTGTTTTTCTTTCTCTCGTGGTTTCCGACCTATCTGACCGAGGCACACCACCTGAGCCTGCATGACATGAGCATCGCCACGGTGATTCCATGGGTGCTCGGCAGCATCGGCCTCGCGGCCGGCGGCTTTATCTCCGACCTGATTCTGCGTTTGACGGGCAAGCCGCTGTTGTCGCGCAAGATCGTACTGGGGACATGCCTTGGCGCGGCGGCGGTGTGCGTTGCACTGGCGGGCCGCGTCGCCAGCACGGAAAGCGCGGTTGCGCTGATGTCGGTGTCGATCTTCTTCCTGTATGTGACGGGCGCCGTTTATTGGGCCGTCATTCAGGACACGGTTCCGCGTGAACACGTGGGCGGCGTCGGCGGCTTCGTGCATCTGCTGGCGAATCTTGCGGGCGTGATCGGGCCGGCTGTCACCGGCTTCATCGTTCAGGCGACCCACGGCGCGTATGGCAGCGCATTCGTGCTGGCGGGAGGGATCGCCGTACTCGGCGCGGTGTGCTCCCTCGTGTGGATTCGCGAGCCGCGCGCAAGCACGCTGGCGGTCGAACGTGCATGGTAGTATGGTGCACACCTTCGCAGGGTGCATCAGCCTGTATTTAGTAACGGCCAGACACCGATGCGCCGAGGCAGCTATCCACTCGATGCTCTTTCGTAGTTTGCAAAATGTCGACCAGGAATCTCTCCGCCAGCAAGCAGCCCGTTGCAGCGAGCGCCACGCTCGCTGAACCTCGTGCGCGGCGTCGTGCGGGCGCGCAGGCCGGCGTGCATGTCCCACTGCCCGATCTGACTGAGAACGTATCGTTCGATTCGCACGAGCCCATCGGCAAGCAGATCTTCCGCGCTTTGCGACAGGCCATTTTCGTCGGCCAGATGGTACCCGGCACGCCGCTCTCGGAGAAAGAAGTGTCGGACATGTTCCAGGTGTCGCGGCAACCGGTGCGTGAGGCATTCATCAAACTGGTCGAAGCGGGCGTGCTGCAGGTCTTGCCGCAACGCGGCACCTTCGTGAAGCGCATCTCTCCGCGCCAGGTGCGCGAAGGGCGCTTTATCCGCGAAGCGATCGAGACGGCGGTAGTGCGCAAAGCAGCAGTGTCGATTTCCGATGAGCAATTGCAGGCGCTCGCCGACAATCTGCGCGAACAGAAGCTCGCGGCAAAATCGAATGACACGGCCGCGTTCCTCGCGCTCGACGAAGCATTCCACTACGCAATCTCGCAGGCGATAGACTGCACTGCCGCGTGGGAAACCATTCAGGACATCAAGGCGCAAATGGATCGCGTGCGCTACTTGAGTTTGCCGGACGTGTCGCCCCTCGATCTGCTGATCAAGCAACACGCGAAGATCCTGGCCGGCTTGCGCGCGCACGATCCCATCGCCGCCGAAGACGCCATGCGCAGCCACCTGCGTGAAATCCTCGTGTCGCTCGGTCCCATCGCCGCGCGTAACCCCGCCTGGTTCGAGACCGACGAACCGGAGCGCGTGCCGCTGTCCACGTGAAAACGTCGCGCTGAGCGGGTCCCGCAAAGCGTCGCATTATGGCAAAGTGTGCCGTTTCAATGCCACGAGGTGAGGGGCCAATGACAGGTCGCCTGGTCTATGTGATGGGGCCGTCCGGCGCGGGTAAAGACGCGTTGCTGGGTTTCGCTCGCAAGCGCCTTGCGGGCGAGCCGATTATCTTCGCGCATCGTTACATTACGCGGCCAAGCGGCAACGGCGAAGAACATATCGCGTTAAGCGTCGAGGAATTCGCCGCTCGTTCATTGCTGGGTCTCTTCGCGCTCGAATGGTCCAGTCATTCGCTGCGCTATGGCGTGGGTATCGAACTCGACGCATGGCTCGCGCGCGGTTGCACGGTAGTCGTGAATGGCTCGCGCCAGTACTTGCATCATGCGCTTGCGCGCTATCCTCGTACCGAAGTCGTGCATGTGGACGCTGCTCCGCATATTCTCGAGGCGCGTCTCGGCGCGCGGGCGCGCGAATCGGCGGAGCAAGTAGCCGCGCGGCTCGCACGGCACGCGCCTTTTTCTTTGCCCGACGGCGTTCGCTGCAAATCAATCGACAATTCAGGCGAACTGGAAGAGGCGGGCCATGCGCTGATCGCATTCCTCGAGGCTAAAGCCGGGCTATAGTTCTCGCCTTCTCTGCGTCAGCGGTAAGCAGGCGGCAGTCTTACTGCTGCCCTGGCATCCGCTTTCATACAGTTTTACTTCACGGAGTCTCTTGCAAATGAGCGAAAGCGCGCGTTACACCGAAGTAGCCGATCTGATCCCTGCCGCCGAAAGCCTGCGCGAAATTCGCCATCACATTCATCACCATCCCGAACTTGCCTACGAGGAGTTGCAAACCGGTGCGCTCGTTGCCGGGAAGCTCGAGGAATGGGGCTGGCAGGTCACGCGCGGTGTCGGTCAAACCGGTGTGGTCGGCACGCTCAAAGTAGGCGACGGCAAGCGCAGCATCGGCATTCGCGCCGACATGGACGCGCTGCCGATCATCGAGCAAACCGGTCTGCCTTACGCGAGCGGCACGCACGGCAAGATGCATGCGTGCGGCCACGACGGCCACACGACGATCCTGCTCGGTGCCGCGCAACGTCTCGCCGCCACGCGCAATTTCTCGGGCACGGTGCACTTGTACTTTCAGCCGGCCGAAGAAAGCGGCATCGACAGCGGCGCGAAGAAAATGATCGAAGACGGTCTGTTCGAGCGCTTTCCATGCGACGCCGTGTTCGGTCTGCACAATCATCCAGGCGCGGAGCCGGGCGTGTTGCTGTTCCGCAAGGGGCCGTTCATGTCGGCGGGCGACAAGGCGATCATCACGGTAGAAGGCGTGGGCGGCCACGCGGCGCGCCCGCATCTGACGGTCGATCCGGTGGTGGTGGCGGCAAGCATCGTCATGGCGTTGCAGACCATCGTTGCGCGTAACGTCGATCCGTCGCAACCTGCGGTCGTGACAGTCGGCTCGATGCATGCGGGTACAGCAAACAACGTGATCGCGAGCACGGCGAGACTCGAACTGAGCGTGCGTTCGTTCAGCCCTGAAGTGCGTGCGTTGCTTAAAAAGCGCATTACCGAACTCGCGCAAACGCAGGCCGCGAGTTATGGCGGCAAGGCCGTGGTTGAATATATCGAAGGTTATCCGGTCGTCGTTAATTCGGATGACGAAACAGATTTCGCGGTAGAAGTGGCGCGCGAACTGGTAGGCGACGACAGGGTCGTTGCGCAGACCGACATACTGATGGGTAGCGAGGACTTCGCATTCATGCTGCAGAAGCGGCCAGGCACGTTTCTGCGCATCGGCAACGGAGTGGGCGAGGACGGCTGCATGGTGCACAACCCGCATTACGACTTCAACGATCAGAACCTGCCGGTTGGTGCGGCATTCTGGACGCGGCTGGTGGAGCGGTACCTCAGCCGCTGACCGCAGTTGCGGGCGCGGGGCGTGAACATTCGAACAGCGGTGGCAAAACTGCCGCTGAATTTCAACCGCGCCTTGCCACCATCTCCGATACGGTTTGCGCAGCCTGCTGCAGCGGCTCGAGAAACGCCTTGACCATCTGCCTGGCCGAATTGCGTTGCGCGTTGCCGCTGATATTCATTGCCGCGATCACGCGTCCCTGCCGATTGCGGATAGGCGCCGACAGCGAAATCAAACCGCCTTCCAGTTCCTGATCGACAATCGCCCATCCTTGGCGGCGCACCTGCGCGATCAGTTTCTTCAGTTCTTCTTTGTCCGTTACCGTGCGCGGCGTGTGAGCGTAGAGCGGCGACGAATTCAGCGTGGTTTCGAGCGTCTCGTCGTCGAGTGCGGAGAGCAGCACGCGGCCCATCGAAGTGCAATACGCCGGCAGGCGGCTGCCGATGGACAGGTTGATCGTCATGATCTTGTGAGTCGGCACGCGCAACACGTAGACGATCTCCGTGCGGTCGAGCACGGCCGCCGAGCAGCTTTCGTGCACCTGTGCGGACAATTCTTCCATGACTGGCTCGGCCAGATTCCAGAACGGCATCGACGTCAGGTACGCGAACCCGAGGTCGAGAATTTTCGGCGTCAGGCGAAACAGGCGGCCTTCGGCTTCGACGTAGCCGAGCGTCTGCAATGTCAGCAGAATGCGCCGCGCGCCCGCGCGCGTGAGGCCCGTGGCAGCGGCGACGTCGGTAAGCGTCTGCTCGGGGCGCGTCGCGTCGAACGCGCGAATCACCGCGAGGCCGCGCGCGAACGACTGCACGTACGAGTCGCCCGGTTTGTCCGGGGCCGGTTCGGCGCTGGCGGAAACGTCGGGGGACGGCGGCGGGGCTTTGCTCATGGACCTGGAAATGTGTGCGGAACGTGCGTTCGTAAGGCTTGGATACCGTCCGCGGTGACTCGATCGTCGCGACGGTGCGCAAAGGCGTGACGATAGCTTAAGCCTTCTGTTTCGCCAACTTCGCGGGTCTTCGGACAAAAAACCTAGGGTTTGCGTGGATGTAACCGGCATCGAAAATTTGTATGATGACCCGATGACATGACAATCGAGAGATCGATGTTCGACAAGATTCCAGCCCGCGCATTGAGTGACACCGTCGCGCAGCAGCTTCTCAAGCAGATCGACAAGGGCACCTTCGCACGCGGCGGCAAGCTGCCCACCGAGGCCGTGCTCGCGCAGCAATTCGGCGTGAGCCGCACGGTGATCCGCGAGGCGATTTCGCGGCTGAAGAACGAAGGTGTGGTCGAGCCGCGCCAGGGCAGCGGCGTCTTCATCGCGGCGCACGGCGCGATCCGGCCGCTGCGTATCGACTACGCCGAAGCGGTCGAGCCGGGGTCGGTCGTACAGATTCTCGCGCTGCGGCGGGCGATTGAAGCGGAAGTCGCATCCGAGGCCGCGATGCGTCGCACCGACGCCGACATGATGTCCATCGACGCGGCCCTCGCGAAGATCGACGAAGCCGTCGCGGAAGGCGAGGACGGCGTGACCGAAGACGTCGCGTTTCATCGCGCGATTGCGGGAGCAACCGGCAATCCGTATTTCCTCAAGACGCTGACGTTCCTGAATCAGTATCTCGAAGCCGGGACGGTTGTCACGCGTCGCAACGAGGCACTGCGCGAAGACTTCTCGCGTCAGGTGCGTGAAGAGCACGCGGCCATTGCAGCCGCAATTCGTGCCGGCGACCCCATGGCCGCGCGCAACGCGGCGCAAACGCACATGTACAACGCGGCAAGGCGGCTCGCGGAAGCGGGCATTCGCTGATGCCGAGATACGCCGGCGAGTGTTGCGAAGTCGGCGCACGCGATGCAATTCCCACAAGCGCGTAACAGATTCCATAGAGGTGCAGCATGTCCAGAAATGTCGGTGTCATCGGTCTCGGTGCAATGGGTTTGGGCGTCGCGCGTTCGTTGCTGCGTGCGGGCTTGCGGGTCCACGCGTGCGATCTGCGCAGCGAAGTCCTGCAGGCGTTCGTGAAAGAAGGCGGCGTGGGTTGCGCGTCGCCCGCCGAACTCGGTGCGCAATGCGACGTGGTCATCACGCTGGTCGTGAACGCCGCGCAAACCGAGGCGGTGTTGTTCGGCGAGCAGGGCGCGGTCGCGGCGATGAAGCCGGGCGGCGTCGTGATCGCGAGCGCGACGGTCGCGCCCGACTTCGCAATCGAACTTGGTAAGCGCATCGAGGCAGCAGGTTTGCAGATGCTCGATGCGCCGGTCTCGGGCGGGGCGGCGCGCGCCGCATCGGGCGAGATGACGATGATGACGTCCGGTCCCGCCGCCGCCTACGCGGCCTGTGAGGACGTGCTCGCCGCGATGGCGGGCAAGGTTTATCGCCTGGGCTCCGCACATGGCGCGGGATCGAAGGTCAAGATCATCAACCAGTTGCTGGCCGGCGTGCATATCGCGGTGGCCGCGGAGGCGATGGCGCTCGGCTTGCGTGAAGGCGTCGATCCGGACGCACTTTACGACGTGATCACGCACAGCGCCGGCAATTCGTGGATGTTCGAGAACCGCGTACCGCACATACTCAACGGCGATTACACGCCGCTGTCGGCCGTCGATATTTTCGTCAAGGATCTCGGCCTCGTGCTCGATACCGCGCGCCGTTCGAAATTTCCGCTGCCGCTATCGGCGGCGGCGCACCAGATGTTCATGATGGCGTCCACAGCCGGTCACGGCGGCGAAGACGACTCCGCAGTCATCAAGATTTTCCCCGGCATCGACGTGCCGGCGGCAAAGTGAACAGGAGCGCGTCATGACCGCTACGACACAACGCGCGCTGCTCGGCTGTATCGCCGACGATTTCACCGGCGCAACTGACCTCGCCAACATGCTGGTGCGCGGCGGCATGCGCACGGTGCAAACCATCGGCGTGCCTGAGAAGGGAGAAACGATCGAAGCCGACGCGCTCGTGGTCGCGCTGAAGTCGCGCACGATCCCCGCAGCCGACGCAGTCGCGCAATCGCTTGCCGCCCTCGACTGGCTGCGCGCCCAGGGCTGCCGCCAGTTCGTTTTCAAATATTGCTCGACCTTCGATTCGACTGACGCAGGCAACATCGGGCCGGTGACGGATGCGTTGCTGGATGCGCTATCCGCGCAAGGTTCTGCCAGTGCTTTCACGATTGCCTGCCCCGCGTTCCCGGAGAACGGCCGCACCATTTTTCGCGGTCATCTCTTTGTCGGCGATACGTTGCTCAACGAGTCGGGCATGGAGAACCATCCGCTCACGCCGATGCGCGACGCCAACCTCGTGCGCGTGTTGCAACGTCAGACGCAATCGAAAGTCGGGCTCGTGCGTTACGACGCGGTGGCCCAAGGCGTATCGGCCGTGCGCGAATCGTTCGACACATTGCGTAACCAGGGCGTGCGCATGGCGATCGCCGACGCGGTCTCCGACGCCGACCTCTACGTGCTTGGCGAAGCGTGCGCCGATCTGACATTGATCACAGGCGGCTCCGGTATTGCGTTGGGCTTGCCGGGTAACTTCCGTCGCGCGGGCCTGCTCGATTCGCAAGCTGATGCCGCGCAACTGCCCCACGTCGAAGGAACGTCCGCAGTGCTCGCCGGCAGCGCGTCGAAAGCGACCAATGCGCAAGTCGCCGCCTGGCGTGAAACACGGCCTGCGTTTCGCATCGACCCGCTCGCCGCAGCGCGCGGCGAAGCGGTTGTCGAACAGGCGCTGGCCTTCGCGCAAACATATCTCGACAAAGCCGAACCCATGCTCATTTACGCGACCGCCACGCCCGACGAAGTGAAAGCGGTGCAACGCGAACTCGGTGTGGACCGGGCAGGACATCTGGTCGAATCGACGTTGGCGGCGATTGCGCGCGGCTTGCATGAACGCGGCGTGCGCAAGTTCGTCGTGGCGGGCGGCGAGACGTCGGGCGCGGTCGTGCAGGCGCTGAATGTCCGCACGTTGCGCATCGGCGCGCAGATCGATCCCGGCGTTCCGGCGACTGCAACCGTGGGCACGCAACCGCTCGCGCTGGCACTGAAATCCGGCAACTTCGGCACGACGGATTTCTTCGAAAAAGCGCTGCGTCATCTGAACGGAGCCGCGCAATGAGCAACGCGCCCGCAGTCCACGCCACGAACGAAGCGCGCGTACGCGAGGAAATATGCGTGACTGGCGCGAGTCTTTATCAACGAGGCTATACAGTCGGCAGCGCTGGCAACATCAGCGCGCGGCTCGATGACGGCTGGCTGATCACGCCGACCGATGCGTGCCTCGGTCGGCTCGATCCGGCCGACATCGCCAAGGTCGACTTCGACGGCAATGCGGTGTCGGGCGGCAAGCCGTCGAAAACGCTCGCGCTGCATCGCGGCATTTATGCGCGCAATGGCGAAACGCGCGGCATCGTGCATACGCATTCGACGCATCTGGTCGCACTGACACTGGCGGGCGTGTGGAGTGAGGCCGACGTACTGCCGCCGATCACGCCGTACTACGTGATGAAAGTGGGCCACGTGCCGCTGATTCGTTACCGCCGGCCCGGCGATCTGCAAGTGGCCGCGCAGATCGCCGCGCTCGCCGATAGCGTTCGCGCGGTGCTGCTCGAGCGTCTAGGCCCAGTGGTCTGGGAACGTTCCGTCGCGCATGCGTCGTATGCACTTGAAGAACTCGAAGAGACCGCGCGTTTGTGGCTCATGACCAATCCTCGACCGGCGCCGCTCGACGAAGCGTCGCTCGAAGAACTGCGCAGCGCGTTCGGCGCGCGCTGGTAGCAACCGCTCACATCAATCAGATCGCCCAAGGCGACGCGTTATACAACCATCCCAGGAGACATTGCATGAGTTCGTATCAGGCCGTATCCAGCCAGCCGTTCGCGGCGGCCGCGGGTCAACCCGGCGCCGCGGAAGTCGAGCGCACATACAAGAAAGTGTTCTGGCGCATCGTGCCATTTCTGATGCTCTGCTACGTGGTCGCGTATCTGGATCGCGTGAACGTCGGCTTTGCAAAGCTGCAAATGTCGCAAGACCTCGCGTTCAGCGAAACGGTGTTCGGCCTCGGTGCAGGCGTGTTCTTTATCGGCTACTTCCTGTTTGAATTGCCGAGCAACATTCTGATGCACAAGCTCGGCGCGCGCATCTGGATCGCACGGATCATGATTACCTGGGGTGTCATGTCAGCGCTATTCGTGTTCGTAAAGACGCCGACTCAGTTCTACATCCTGCGCTTTCTGCTTGGTCTCGCCGAAGCAGGTTTTTATCCGGGCGTGATCCTGTATCTGACTTACTGGTTTCCGTCGCATCGGCGTGCCAAGATCATTGCGGTGTTCATGTCGGCCATTCCGGTGTCGGGCATCTTCGGCAATCCGCTGTCCGGTTGGATCATGCAGGCGTTCCATCACAGCTCGGGTCTCCAGGGCTGGCAATGGATGTTCCTGATCGAAGCAATTCCGGCGGTGGCGATCGGTATCGCCACGATCCTGTATCTCGACAACGGAATTGCGAGCGCAAAGTGGCTGAGCGAAAGCGAAAAGCGCCTGCTGACCGATGAAATCGCCGCATCGCAGCCGAAGGAAAAAGCAAATGCTCATTCGCTGCGCGCGGTGTTCCGCGATCCGCGTACATGGTGGATGTCGCTCATCTACTTCGCGTTCGTCACCGGGCAATACGGCCTGACGTTCTGGATGCCGACGCTCGTCAAATCCACGGGCGTGAGCGGCGCATTCAACATCGGTCTGCTGAGCGCGATTCCGTTCGTCTGCGCGATCGTCGTGATGAATCTGATGGGACATAGCGCGGACAAGCGCCGTGAGCGCCGCTGGCATCTGATCGTGCCGGCGTTGTTCGGCGCCGTGGGCTTCACGGTTGCGGCTTCGTTCGCGAGCAACACGGTGGTGTCCATCGCGTTTCTGTCGCTCGCCGCTGCCGGCGTGCTGACTTGTGCGCCGCTCTTCTGGTCGCTGCCGACGGCATTTATGTCGGGCGCGACCGCTGCGGCCGGCATCGCGATCATCAATTCGATCGGTAATCTCGCGGGTTTCGCGAGTCCCTACATGATCGGCTATCTGAAGGATCTCACGCACAGCACGCAGACCGGCATGTATGTGCTGGCCGGCATGCTGGTGATCGGCGCGATTGCCACGTGGCTCACGCCGGCCAGACTGGTCAATCGCTAAAAGCGCCGCGCGGCGCCTACGTTGCTGCACAGCTTCGGTTGCCGCGCGATGAACACAGCTTCAAAGGAGTTGCCGCCATGCCTCGCTTCGCCGCCAATCTGTCGATGATGTACAACGAGCACGCTTTTCTGGACCGTTTCGCTGCTGCCGCAAAAGACGGTTTCAAAGCGGTCGAGTTTCTGTTTCCGTACGATTTTCGCGCCGCGGAAATCAAGGCGCGGCTCGACGCCAACGGTCTGACACAAGCGCTCTTCAACGCGCCGCCGGGCGACTGGGCGAGCGGCGAGCGCGGCATCGCAACGCTGCCCGGACGTGAAGACGAGTTCCGCCGCAGCATCGACACGGCTCTCGAATACGCGCGTGTGATCGGCAATCGCAAGCTGCATGTGATGGCGGGCCTGATCGGCACAGATCAGCCGCGCGAGCGGCATCGCGAGGTGTATCTGCAAAACCTCGCGTACGCCGCGAAGGCCGCGCAAACCGAGGGCATCATGATTGTGATCGAACCGATCAATACACGCGACATGCCGGGCTTTTTCCTGAACCGGCAGGACGAGGCGCAAGCAATCTGCGCGGAAGTCGGCGAGCCGAATCTCAAGGTGCAGTTCGACTGTTACCACTGCCAGATAGTGGAAGGCGATCTCGCGGTGAAGCTCAAGCGCGATCAGGCGGGCATCGGTCACATTCAGGTTGCAGGCGTACCCGAGCGGCACGAGCCGGATACGGGCGAGATCAACTATCCGTATCTCTTCGATGTCATCGACTCACTCGGCTACGACGGCTACATCGGCTGCGAATACCGGCCGCGCGCCGCGACTTCCGCGGGGCTCGGCTGGCTCAAACCGTATCTGAACGCTGCTTGACCAGGATATAACGAGGACACTAGCCAATCATGAAAGTACTAATAACCGGCGGCGCGGGATTTCTCGGCCAACGCCTTGCGCGCGAACTGCTCTCGCGCGGTTCGTTGAACGACGCGCAGGGCGCGCCGCAAGCCATCACCGAACTCGTCTTGCTCGACGTCGTGCAAGCGAACAATTTCGGCGACAGCCGCGTACGCACCGAAGTGGGCGATATCGCCGAGCGCAGCGTGCTCGAGCGTGCAATCGACAGCAACACCGCGGCGATCTTTCACCTTGCCGCGATCGTGAGCGGTCAGGCGGAAGCCGACTTCGATCTCGGCATGCGCATCAATCTCGACGCGTCGCGGCTGCTACTCGACGTTTCCCGCGAACGCGGACACCGGCCGCGCGTGGTGTTCACGAGTTCGGTCGCGGTGTACGGCGGCGACTTGCCCGACATCGTGCAGAACGATACTGCGCTGAATCCCCAATCGTCGTACGGCGCGCAAAAGGCAATTGCCGAGTTGCTGCTCAACGACTATTCGCGGCGCGGTTTCGTCGACGGACGCGTGCTGCGGCTGCCCACGATCAGCGTGCGGCCCGGCAAGCCGAATGCGGCGGCGTCGTCGTTTGCGAGCGGCATCATCCGCGAGCCGTTGAACGGCGAAGAGGCTGTGTGTCCCGTCAACGGCGCCACGCGGCTGTGGCTGCTGTCGCCGCGCAAAGCGATCGAGTGCCTGATCGCCGGGCTCGAACTCGATGCCGCCGCGCTAGGCAACCAACGCGTGCTGAATCTGCCGGGCATCTCCGTGAGCGTCGACGAGATGGTGGCGGCGCTGCGCGAAGTGGCTGGCGACGAGGTCGCGAAGCGGATCGTCTGGCAGCCGGACGCGCGCATCGAAAAAATTGTCGGTAGCTGGCCGGGACGTTGGGACACATCGCGCGCCGAACAACTGGGCCTGCGCGGCGAGCAAACCTTTGCCGACGTGATCCGCGCCTATATCGCAGACGAGGGCGTGAAGGTTCGCTGAAGTTTCGCTGAACGTCCATTAGAAGTTCACTAAAGCGCCCGCCAGACCTCGCGTTGCGGCCCGCAGCGCGGCGGCGGCGCGGGCGCATCAATTGTCAGACGCTTGCCCGGCGCGGCTGACGCCTCTCACGTATTCCCTGATGGCGGTCGGTGCGCGCTTGACAGCGTTTCCGCCCCGCGCCTATTATCGAGCCTTGTTGTTCGATATATGACCGTATGTTCGCACAGAGAACAAAACGGCCGGCAACTCGAACGCATCGTTCACCATCCTGCGCTAAGCTGAATTCACGCGACGGCTGCCCGGCAGCCGCCCGGCCGATGCTCGACGCATCCGCCCGCGCCACGCATTCATGCTGACGGCACGGCGCGCGCAGCACATCACTGGAGACATGACATGACCGAAGCATTCCTGTGCGACGCGATTCGCACCCCCATCGGCCGCTATGCGGGCTCGCTGTCGTCGGTTCGCGCAGACGATCTGGGCGCGGTGCCGCTGAAGGCGCTGATGGAGCGCAATAAGAACGTCGACTGGAGCGTCATCGACGACGTCATCTACGGCTGCGCGAATCAGGCTGGCGAAGACAACCGCAACGTCGCGCGCATGTCGTTGCTGCTCGCAGGGCTGCCTAAAGACGTGCCGGGTTCGACCGTGAACCGTCTGTGCGGCTCCGGCATGGACGCGGTCGGCATCGCCGCGCGCGCAATCAAGTCAGGCGAGGCCGCGTTGATGGTGGCGGGCGGCGTCGAGAGCATGAGCCGCGCACCGTTTGTCATGGGCAAGGCAACGAGCGCGTTTTCGCGCCAGGCAGACATCTACGACACGACCATCGGCTGGCGTTTCGTCAATCCGTTGATGAAGCAGATGTACGGCGTCGACTCGATGCCCGAGACCGGCGAAAACGTCGCGACCGACTACAACATCAGCCGCGCCGATCAGGACGCGTTCGCACTTCGCAGTCAGCAGAAAGCTGCGCGCGCTCAGAAGGACGGCACGCTCGCGCAGGAAATCGTCGGCGTGACGATCGCGCAGAAGAAGGGTGATCCGATCACGGTGTCGCAAGACGAGCATCCGCGTGAGACGAGCCTGGAAACGCTCGCGAAACTGAAGGGCGTTGTGCGCCCGGACGGCACCGTGACGGCAGGCAACGCATCGGGCGTCAACGACGGCGCAGCGGCGCTGCTGCTGGCCAACGAAGAGACGGCCAAGCGGTTCGGCCTCACGCCGCGAGCCCGCGTTCTCGGCATCGCGACGGCGGGTGTCGCGCCGCGCATAATGGGCATGGGCCCGGCGCCCGCCGCACAAAAATTGATGGCGCGCCTGAACATGACCATCGATCAGTTCGACGTGATCGAGTTGAACGAGGCGTTTGCTTCTCAAGGTATTGCGGTGCTGCGCACGCTCGGCGTGGCCGACGACGACGCACGTGTGAACCCGAACGGCGGCGCAATCGCGCTGGGTCATCCGCTCGGCATGAGCGGCGCGCGCCTCGTGACGACCGCGATGTACCAGCTGCAACGCACGCAGGGACGCTTCGCACTGTGCACGATGTGTATTGGCGTGGGGCAGGGCATCGCAATCGCAATCGAACGCGTGTGATGGTCTGGCGCACGTGCCGCGCTTCGCGTTACCAAACAGCCTCTTCGCTGCCGCGAAGAGGCTGTTTCTTTTTGCGTCGCGCGTTTGCAAGCGTCGTACCGCCTCGCAATTGAAGCTTCCTGTAAGGCATGTACAATCGTTGCGCTACATCTTTAGTCAAGCGTCCTGAATATTTCCCATTGGACATTATGCGAAATGGGCAACGTGGCCGGGACGATTTTTCAAGGAGAGCGTAAATGAATGCAGCGACGATAGGAGCAGCATTGACGGCAGCGGTGCTCGCCGCGGCTCCGCCGGCGTGGGCGCAAGAGCCCTTGGCGAGCGCCGCGCAAGGTGTCGTCAGTGCCGTGCAGCCCGTGCATATGAAGGCCACCATCGTGGGCATCGATCCTGGCAGCCGCTCGCTCACGCTGCAGGGGGCGAACGGCAACGTTGTGATCGTGCTCGTGGGCCAGCAAGTCGCCGGTTTCGAAAAACTGAAGGTGGGCGACCACGTGGATGCGCTGTATAAAAACGCGCTGCTGGTCAAGGCCGAGCGAGTGACAGGCAAAGGCAAGGGCATTCGTGAACGCGTCGATACGCAGGTCTACACACCTGCGTCGGGCGGCTTCGAATCGGCGCGTCAGGTCGAAGTGCTTGCCACCGTGCAAAAGATCGACCGCAAGCGGCGCCTTGTCACCCTGCGCGGCGCGTATCAGACCCAAACGCTCGAAGTCGGTCCGCAAGTCGATCTTGCAGACGTGAAGGTGGGCGACACGATTCACGCGGTATTCGTTTCGGCCGCAGCTGTACAAGTCACGCCGCAAGACGCGGCGCAAAGCACGCCTCAATGAAGCGTATGTCGTTGCGCGGCGCGATGGACTTGCCGGCCATCGCGCCGTTGTTTTTTCAGGCTCGTGCTGCGCATGCAGCGAGTTCACGCGACATGCGCGGAGCCTGACAACGCATGTCAGCGCGGGCTCGGCGGCCCGAGGCTCAGACCGGCGAGCCGGCCGAGCCAGCGCGCGAGAATGCCTTTCGCGGGCAGCGCGGAGCTCAGCGAAACATGCGCTGTTCGTTCGCCGTCAGCGCTGAGCCATATGCGTTCGCCGCGCTGCAGGCTGAACGTTTGACCCGGCGCGATCCAGTGATCGTACGGAGAACTGATGCGGGTCAGCCAGAGGCGCGCGCCCTTCACCGTAAGCGTGCTGTCCGCTTCGACACGCCATGTCAGCGTCGCGCCCGGCACGACCGGGAAATGCACGACCACCTTCGGTAGACGCTCGTCCTGGTAATACGCATAACGATGTGCGTCGTCTTCCATGCACTGCGGGCTTGCCTGATCCATCTTGCTCTCCGGTTTGGAGCCGGCCGACAGAGGCGCCCACAAAACAAAAGGCCCCTTCCGTTGCCGGCGGGGCCTTGGGGTCTTGCTTTGCAGATTCAGACTGCTAACGCAAACATGCTCCCATAGGCCAGCCGATGATGGCTCGCTTCGGGTGATTAATCGCTACGGCGATGGAGATGTGCGTCAACATGAATTGAGTGTGCCGTTTTGCCGCACACGTTGTCAACGGAAATCGGCCGCTATTTCCCGTAGCCGCAGTGCAGCGCCTCGTCGCCTGGTCGCCCGGATAGCCATGCGGCACGATGCGTTTTCGCCGATGCAAAGTATGTCGGCGTATGTCACCGCCTCTACAAAATGCTCGCGAAGCCTTGCCCAGAAGGCTTCTTTCACGATGAAACAGCGTGACATATCTTCACTGCTGACTGCCACGGCGCGTCCTCCTATAGTCCGTTCATCGCCACACAGCGCAGCAGCAGCAGTCGCACGACGTGGCCTGATTCCACGAAGGACATACCCGTGAAAACTCATTCGTTCGCAGTCCCGGTCAGCGGCGCTTCATCTGCGACCGTCACTTCTTTTTCGCCTTCCGCTCGCCGCACACTGCGCAAGCTCGCGCTGACTGCGACAACGGCAATGCTCGCACTGGGCAGCGCGTCGGCATTCGCGTGGTCGCAGCACGGAACCGCCTACACGTCGCGCGGCGTCTATAACGAAGGCCACTATGGCTCGTGCGGCGGCGGCAGCTGCTCGCATGCTGGCGGCGTCGTCGGACCTTATGGCGGTGCCGCTACCAACACCGGCACGGTTACTCGCAATTCGCCCGGTCAGTTTTCGAATTCGGGCACCGCGACGGGCCGCTACGGAAACTCGGTGCAGCACTCTGGCGACACCAGTTGCGCGGGCGGCACGTGTTCGCATACGGGCGCGCTCACCGGACCGGATGGCAAGACGGCCACCACCTCCGGCGAAGTAACGAAGACGGGCGCTGGGCAGTACTCATCGTCGGGATCGGTGACGCGCTCCAACGGCGATACGATCGATCACTCGGCGTCAACCAGCTGCGCCGGTGCTTCATGCTCGCGTTCGGGAACGGTCACTGGATCGGATGGAAACACGGTCGCACATTCCGGCACCGCGACGCGGGTAGCGCCCGGCGTAGTGACGACGTCCACCAGCGTGACCGGCACGCACGGCAATACGGTGAGTTCGAGTGGAACCGTGGTGAGCACGGGCGTTGTGGCGACGGGCGGCACGACCGTCGTCGTCGCGCCGAAACCGGTGGTGTATCCGCCGCCGGCCGTCGTCGTTGCACCCAAGCCGGTTGTCTACGTCGCGCCGCCGCCGCCCGCGCCCGCTGTCGTAATGGCGCCGCCGCCAGTGGTTTATGCACCGCCGCCTGCGCCGGCTGTCGTCGTGACGCCGAAGCCCGTGGTGTATGCACCGCCGCCGCCCCCGCCGGCTGTCGTGATCGCGCCGAAGCCCGTTGCTTATGTCTCTCCGCCAGTGGTCTATGCGCCGCCGCCGGTTGTCTACGTAGCGCCGCGCCGCGTTTATCTTGCGCCCGCGCCGCGTCCGGCAGTCTGGGTGCCGGGTCATTGGGTCGGCAATGTGTATGTACCGGCGCACTGGGCGTGAAGAGCGAACGCCATGTCATTAAGAATGCGCTTTACTCGAGCCAGCCGAGCCCGTCGGCCGAGCCGCTTCAAAGTCACACGAGGGATGCCGCCGGGCAGCGCGAAGGCAGACGAGCAACGTGTTGCCGCGTCACGCCGGCGGCGGTTGCGGGCCTCGGATGCGTCCACGGTTCGCAAAGCAAGCGTATGGGCGACGATCATCGTGGCGACCGCACTGGTGATCGCCGTGCAGAGGTTCATGGCAAATCCGGAGTTGCCGCGCGAACTTCCTGAACTCGTTCCGTCTGCCGATTGCCCCGCGCGCTACGCCGCCTTGCTTGATCTTGCGGAACTCGCGCGCCGCGACGGGACCTCTTCAGAGGTTGTGATGCACGGGTTGAACAACGGCGATGGCGCAATGAGCGCATGCCCGCGCATGACCAGCAGCGCAGCGACACGATGATCCGCAGTCTGCCGCGTCTGCTGTTACGCCTCTTCTTCCGGTTCCGCGAGCGTCAACGGAAAGCGGATCGTGAAGGTGGTGCCCACGCCTTCGCGTGACGCGAAGTCGATGTGCCCGTCGAGCACGCGGCACAGTTCCTTGACGATGGCGAGACCCAACCCGGTGCCGGGAATTTCCTCGCCGGCGGCGCGTTCGAATTCGGCAAACACCCGGTCGGCATCGGCGGGCGCGATGCCCACGCCGGTGTCCGACACGCGGATCGACCAGTGCTGCGGACCGGCCGTCAGGAAGTACAGCTCGACCTGACCCGACTTGGTGTATTTGGTCGCGTTGGAAAGCAGGTTGACGGCGATCTGCTTGAGCTTGAGACGGTTCGACGTGACGGCGCGCAGCGCCGGATCGAACGCCGCGCGCAGCGTCAGCCCCTTCTCTTCGATGGACGGCCGCGACGACGCCACAAGCTCCTCGTAGAGTTCATGCAGATCGACCTGTTCGAGCGTGAGCGGCGTACCGTCGCCGAGAATGACCGAGTACTCGACCATCTGTTCGACAAGCGCCTTCATGTCCGCCGCCTGCCGGTTCGCTAGCTGCAACGCGGTATCGGCCTTGGCGGGCACGCGAGCGATCAGTTGCAGCGCCATTGAGAACGAATTCAGGAAGTTGCGCAAATCGTGCACGACACTGCGCGTGATGTGCATGCGCGACTCGTACAACTCGCTGACGAGCCGCTGTTTCAGCGTCAATTCGTGATTGGCGCGCTCCAGCCGACCGGTGTATTCGTCGATCTTGCGGTCGCGTTCGCTGACCACTTCCTTGATCGATGTGAGCGTGACCATGCTCAGCGCTTCTGCGATCAGGCGGCGCGCGCGCTTTTCGTGGAGGCGGGTGAATCCGTTGTCGCGCGTCGCGTACTCGTCGAGTACATCGGCGAGAACCAGGTGGAACAGATCCAGTTCGCGCACCAGTTCTTCGATCCGGTAGCCTTGACGCCAGCGCACTATGCCGTGCTTGCGCGCGTCGCGTTCGATCTCCGTTTCGACGTGTTCCAGATCGTCGACCTCCAGCGCCGCGCACAGGCCGTCGAGAATTTCGGGAAGATGATCGGCGAGTTGCTGATACGTGAGCTTATCGGCTTCAACCAGATCGACGTCGCCAAAAACTGCGTTCATCCATTGTTCGGTCAAACGAACCCGCTCGGCGCGAACGAATTCGGCGAAGTTGCGCAGGGGGCTAACGCGTGTGTCGTTCTTCATGGTGCGGTGGATCTGAGTTCGAGAATGTGCGTGCGCTCCGGTGGCGGCAGCCCATTATCACAGCAAATCGCCCGCGCGGCGTCGAATTTGCGGCCCCGTCCACTCAACCGTTGCGGTCCTTCAAAAAATCGACGAACGCACGTAAGGGCGCGGGCACGTGACGGTGTCCGGGATAGTAGAGAAAGGGCCCCGAGAAGCTCTGCCACCAAGGTTCGAGAACCGGCTGCAATGCACCGCTGTCGAGGTGCGGCTTCAGCATGTCTTCGAACAGGTGAATTACGCCCACGCCCGCAAGGGCTGCGCTAATCACGAGGTCGAGCGCTGCGCCGGGACGCACGAGCAACGGTCCCGACGGATTCAGTTGCACCACTTCGTCGTCGCGCTCGAAGATCCACGTCGGCGTCGCGCCGCCGGCAAACTGGACGCGCAGGCAAGCATGCGTAAGGAGGTCGCGCGGATGCTGCGGGCGTCCGCGTGCCTCCAAATACTCCGGCGCGGCGGCGGTGGCGACGCGTTCCACGCGCGGGCCGATCGGCACCGCAATCATGTCCTGCTCGAGCCGCTCGTCGTAACGGATGCCCGCGTCGCAGCCAATGGAAAGCACGTCGACAAAGCCGTCTTCGACGACCACTTCCACCCGTATGTCCGGATAGGCCTTTAGAAACGGCGCTATCACACCAGGCAATCCCATGCGCGCCGCGCTCGCCGGCACGTTCAGTTTGAGCGTGCCGCTCGGCCGGTCGCGAAATACGTTGAGCACGTCGAGCGCCGCTTCCATTTCGCTGAAGAGCGGCGTCAGTTTTTCGAGCAGACGCAGGCCGGCTTCGGTCGGCGCGACACTGCGGGTCGTACGGTTCAACAGGCGCAGACCGAGCTTTGTTTCGAGGCGGCGCACGGCAATGCTCAAGCTCGACGCGGAAACGCCGCTCGTGCGCGCAGCGTCGCGAAAGCCGCCCGCGCGCGCGACTGAAATGAAAGCGGTGAGGTCGTTTAGTTCCATGTCACTGTTCACGAAATTGAACAACCCGTGCACGTTAGCCCGCTTTATTAAACGGTGCAATCCCCGCCATACTGGGATCACCTACAAAGACAGGAGAGCACCATGACAAACCTCGATATGACAAAGACATTTTTGCTCGGCGGCCGCGAGGTGCGACGCATGGGCTATGGCGCGATGCAACTCGCGGGACCCGGCGTGTTCGGGCCGCCGAAAGACCGCGACGCCGCGATCGCCGTGCTGCGTGAAGCGGTGGCTAGCGGCGTCAATCACATCGACACCAGCGATTTTTACGGCCCGCATATCACCAACCAGCTGATTCGCGAGGCGCTGCATCCGTACGCCGACGATCTCGTGATCGTCACGAAGCTCGGCGCGGTACGGGACAGCGACGGCGGTTGGCTGCCGGCGCAGGAGCCGGAGGATCTCGAGCGTGGCGTACACGACAATCTGCGCAACCTCGGGCTCGACGCGCTCGAAGTGGTGAATATGCGGATGATGGGCGACGTGCACGCGCCGAGCGAAGGATCGGTCGAAAGGCAGATCACCGCGCTCGCCGAACTTCAACAGCGCGGGCTGATTCGCCATATCGGCCTGAGCAACGCCACGCCGGCGCAGATTGCCGAAGCGCAGCGCATCGTCGAGATCGTCTGTGTGCAGAACCACTACAACCTGGTGCACCGCGCCGACGACGCGCTGATCGACGAACTGGCGGCCAAGAGCATTGCTTATGTACCGTTCTTTCCTTTAGGCGGCTTTACGCCGATCCAGTCGTCCGCGCTGACCGACATCGCGGCAACGATCGGCGCGACGCCAATGCAAGTGGCGCTCGCATGGCTGCTGCAGCGCGCGCCCAATATCCTGCTGATTCCGGGCACGTCGTCCGTCGGGCATTTGCGCGAGAACCTGCACGCCGCACAGATCGAGTTGAACGACGAAATACTCGCGAAACTGGATGCCATTGGCCGCGCCAACGCTTAACGCAACGTGTCAACGTCACGTGTTAAGGCCACGTCGCTTCAAACGGAATCCGCAATATGCGCTCGCAACCACTGGTGAGCCGGGTCCCGATGCGACCGTTCGTGCCACAGCATCGCCATTTCGTAGCCCGGCACCTCGACGGGCGGCTGGACCACGCATAGTGCAGCGTTGTCGCGGACCAGCCGCTCGGGCACCATCGCCACGAGGTCGGTCTTGGCAAGCGCGGAAATCATGAAGAGAAAGTGCGGCACCGAGAGCACGACTCTGCGCGAGAGGCCGGCTTTGGCGAGCGCTTCGTCGGTCGCGCCGGCGAATCCGCCGCCGTCGGGCGACACGATCACGTGCTCGAACTTCGAGAATTGCGCGAGTGTCGGCCGCCGTTTCAGGCGCGGGTGACCGGCACGGCCGGCGAGCACGTAACGCTCGGCGAACAGCACTCTTCGTCGCAAACCGGCGGGCGCTCCTTCGCTCGTATGAAAGCCGAGGTCGATCTCGCCCTGTTCGGCCTGTCTCGCGATGCGGGGCGGCGCCGCCTCCACTATGGCGAGCCGTGTGCCTGGCGCCGCCGCGCGCAGGCCCGGCAACGCCGGCAAGACGATGGTCGATTCCGCGTAGTCCGTCGCGGCAACGCGCCAGGTGTGGGCAGCCTGTGCCGGGTCGAACGGACGCGCGGGCGCCACGGCTTGCTCTAATGCCTCCAACGCTTGCCGCAACGGCTCGCGCAGCGCCTCGGCACGGGCCGTCGCACGCATGCCGCGCGGACCGGGCAGCAGCAGGGGATCGCCCAGCAGATCGCGAAGCTTGGCCAGATGCACGCTCACGGAAGGTTGCGAAAAATTCAGCCGCTCAGCCGCGCGCGTGACGTTCAGCTCAGCCAGCAAAACGTCGAGCGTAACGAGAAGGTTCAGGTCCAGCTTGCGGAGATTATTCACGGTAATACCTGTCATATCAGCAATTCATTTCTAATATACCGTGGCGACGCCTATCGTGTGTTCTTCCAGACATGAAAGAGGCAAGCGCAAATGAACGTTCTCATTGTTTATGCTCATCCAGAGCCACGGTCGCTGAATGGATCGCTGAAGGAGTTTTCCGTCAAGCGCCTGCGCGACGCGGGGCACGCTGTTCAGGTTTCCGATCTGTATGCGATGAACTGGAAGGCGGCGCTGGATGCAGGCGATAGCGTCGCTCACACAACCGGCGATCGCTTCGATCCTTCACGCGCGTCGAAATACGCGTTCGAAAACGGACTGCAAAGCGCGGACATCGCAGCGGAGCAGGCAAAGCTCAAATGGGCAGACGCGGTTATTCTGCAATTTCCGCTGTGGTGGTTCTCAATGCCCGCGATCATGAAGGGCTGGGTAGAGCGGGTCTACGCATACGGCTTGGCGTACGGGGTGGGCGAGCACTCGGACGCGCGCTGGGGCGACCGCTACGGCGAGGGAAACTTCGCCGGGAAACGCGCGATGCTCGTAGTCACGACGGGCGGATGGGAATCGCACTATAGTTCGCGCGGCATCAATGGTCCGATCGACGACCTGTTGTTCCCGATCCAGCACGGCATACTGTATTACCCCGGCTTCGATGTACTGCCGCCGTTCGTGGTGCATCGCACGAGCCGCATCGACGAACAGAAATATGTCGAAGTGCGCAACGCGCTCGGCGAGCGCCTCGACAATCTCTGGAACACGGCGCCGATACCCTTCCGCGCGCAGAACGGCGGCGATTATCGGATTCCTGAGCTTACGTTGAAGGACGACATTGCACCCGGTCGCGACGGCTTCGGTGTCCACGTCAAATAGTTGCATTGCGCACGCATGCTCGAAAGCATGCGCTGCGCATCGCGTGATACCAATCTTAGGGTTTACTGAAATTTGGCTGTAAGTCGCCGTTGCTAGAGTCGTCGCTGGATATTGCCGCCCCGTATGGCTTGCGTCGTTGGTATGCCCGCTGGGTTCCCGGACACGTAGAAAGGGAGAGCGACAACATGAGTAAGGCGCGTCTTTGCTGGCTGATCGTAATGATGCTTGTCGCCGCTCCGGCATGGGCCTTTCAGTCCCGTGTCGTGACGATTCCGAGCGCGGCCATGCACAAGTCGCTGGAAGCGACAGTCGTACTGCCCGACAGCTACGCGCGCGGCAACGCGGCTGACCGCTTTCCGGTCGTCTATCTGCTGCACGGCTCGGGCGGCGACTACACCGACTGGACCGCCAATTCGCCCATCGGCAAACTCGCCGACCGTTACCACGTGATACTCGTGATGCCCGATGGCGGCCGCGAAAGCTGGTATATCGACAGTCCGGTCGACTCGCGCAGCCGTTACACGACTTACGTCGGAACCGAGGTCGTGGCGTACATCGACATGCATTTCCGCACCATTGCAACGAAAGAAGGGCGCGCGATCACCGGCTTGAGCATGGGCGGGTTCGGCGCGCTTCACATTGCGCTGGATCGGCCAGACGAGTTCGGGGCGGCGGGAAGCATGAGCGGCGCGGTGGATCCGCGCGGTTGCGAAGATGAACCGGGCATCGACCAGGTGTTCGGCGATGCTGCGAGGCATGCGGACTTCTGGAACGACGAGCCTATCGTCGAGCATGCGCACAGCTTTGCGAGCGCGCATATTGCGCTGATGATCGACTGCGGAATGAACGATTCACTCGTGCAGTCGAACCGGATGCTGCATGCGCGGCTCATCGAACTGGGCGTGCCGCATCATTATGCGGAGCGGCCGGGCGGTCACACGTGGAAGTACTGGGCCAACGCGGTGCAGTATCAGGTGCAGTTCTTTGCAAATACCTTCAGGCGCAACGGCGGTAGCACGATAGCCTGACGCTCATGCTTCATGCCCACGTGTTTTCTCTGATTTTGCTTCGGTAACCGAACTAATGTTTTAGTTGCTTCAATCGATGCCGTGAAACACTGCATCATCGGGGCCGAGGTATGCGGGCGGACGCCATGCAGCGTCGCGCATGGAATGCTGCACCAGTTTTTCGACGCCGAGCAGCACGGCAAAGATCGCCATCCGCACTGGAATGCCGTTATCGGTTTGCCGGAAAATGGCGAGCCGCGAGTCGTGATTGAGGTCGACGCTCAGATCGTTCGCGCCCGGCCGGCTGTCGCGCGGAAGCGGGTGCATGATAAGCGTATCGCTGCCGCACACGCTGTCTACCAAGGCCTGGTTGATCTGGAAGTCGGGCGTGTAGCCTTCGAACGATTCGTCGGTAAAGCGCTCTTTCTGAATGCGCGTGGCGTACACCACGTCGGCGCCGCGCAGTCCGGTTGGCAGATCGTGAGTCTGCTCGATCACATGCCCGTTACGCGAAATCTGCTCGATGATGTAGCCCGGCATTTCCAGCATGGGCGGCGAAATCAGCGTGAACTTGATGCCGCGATATAGAGCCAGCAGCTTGACCAGCGAATGCACGGTGCGCCCGTATTTGAGGTCGCCGACGAGCGCGATATGCGCCCCGTCGACGATCTTGCCGAGCCGCGAGAACTCGCGCTGAATGGTGTAGAGGTCGAGCAGCGCCTGGCTTGGATGTTCGCCGGGGCCGTCGCCGCCGTTGATCACAGGCACATTGGTCGCGCGCGCAAATTCGGCCACCGAGCCTTGCTCGGGGTGACGGATCACGAGTGCGTCGACGTAGCCGCTCATCACGCGGCTCGTGTCGTAGATCGACTCGCCCTTGGCCATGGAAGAAAACGTGAAGCCGGTGGTGTCGCACACCGAACCGCCGAGCCGGCAGAATGCCGCGCCGAAACTCACGCGAGTCCGCGTACTTGCCTCGAAGAACAGATTGCCGAGTACCGCGCCTTCGAGCACGCGCGAGATTTTGCGGCGCCGTGCGATGGGCTGCATGATGTCCGCGACGCGAAACAACGCCTCAACCGAGTCGCGCGAGAACTGGTCGACCGACAGCAACTGTGGCTTGCCTTCCCACAGCATCTGGCTCGCGAGCGACTGCGAATCTACGCTTTGCGTATATCTTTCGCCCGGCTCGCCATGCACGACGATTTCCGACACGAAGCGCTCGACGATCTCCGGCATGGCGCGCGATTCCTGCGAGTCGTCGGGCAATAACCACGTATCCAGAGCCCGACGGGAGACGCCGATGCGGCCCGCGAAGGTCTCGCGGGTCATGTTCAGGCGGCGCATGGCGTCGCGGAGGAAGGCTTGTTGCGGGACGCTCATGAGGGCACCTGTCGGAAAATGGCTGCGCCGGATATACGCGGTGCGTATATTAGTTCGCTTGTTGTAGAAGTCAAGCCATTTTGTCGGTAGGCGGATTCGCTTTGTCTAGCGCGCGGTTTGTTGGCTAGGAAGGGGTGGGATTGCGTGGACTATCTGGAATCGGCAGCGACAGCTAACACCAGTCGCTACGGCTTGATCGTTGGGGAGGTGGCCGGCAGTTCACGATCCGCAACTGCCGGTGACGTTCGCACGCCTTGAACGGCCGCTTACAAGGTGCTACTGCCATTTACTTTCCTAGTCCGTGCGGCAGCATATCGACCACACGGATCATTCAAGCTCGCCGAATTAATCCATGTGGAATGTCCAGTTTTGGGTTTCATGAAGCGAATTGTTTTGAACCGGAGTTATGTGTTATCTACATGCCACAATCGGTTTGCGGTTAACATTTTGCTTCAATCGATTTTCTTCATTCTCGCGAACTTGATTCGAGACAGCCGCTATCGCGAAGAGCCGTGTAATAATGCTCCGCATTTCCCTACCAAAAACCAAACTGGGGCGGCGAACTTGGAGCTTGATCAGCTGAAAATGCTGCTGCAGCGGCACTTTACTGATGGACTTGTCACGGTCGTCGGTTCTGGTTTGTCATGCGCGGAGGGGCTTCCAGGCATGGGCGAACTCGCGGCTTACCTCCAAGCGAATGTTGAGGCAGGTTTATCCAACGACGACAAGGATTGCTGGACCCAACTGTCGACCTTGATCACGGCAAACGGTCTCGAAGCCGCGTTACTGTCGAACCCGCCGACGCCGGCGCTTGAAATTGCCATTGTCGCGAAAACGGTGGAGTTAATCGCGCAGCGCGAAAGCGAGATAGTGACGGAGGTGTTTACTAAGGCTCGTACCCTTCGCTTCACGCGTTTGTTGAAACATCTTCTCAAGCCAACGACGGGCGTGCCAGTTGTCACCACCAACTACGATCGACTGTTGGAGATTGCCGCGGAGGAGGCTGGCCTCGGTGTGGACACGCTGTTTGTAGGTCAATTCGCCGGACATTTAAACGAACAGGAGAGCAAATTGAGCTTCTGTCGCGAGGTCACCCTAAAGGGAAAGAGCGTCCAATATCGCTATCGACAACGGGTGAACGTCTTCAAGCCTCATGGCAGCCTCGACTGGTACTACCGCGATGGCAAACCGGTTCGCTATGCCGGTGACCTCCCTCTACCGCGCTTGATCATCACACCTGGTTTGAATAAATTTCGGAGCGGTTACGAGAGCCCATTCGACCGGCACCGCGAGCGCGCGAATGCGGCGATCGACAAGGCGAGCCGCTTTCTGGTGCTTGGTTACGGATTTAACGACGACCACCTTGAGACGCATCTGACGCCGCGGATCAAAAGCGGAATTCCGACTCTCTTGCTCACACACTCGCTTTCGGACAATGCTCTGAAGCTCGCGCGTGACCATGCCAACGTTATCGCGATTCAGCACGGGTCTGTAGGAGGGCGGGAGGGCTCATCAGTCTTCGTCAATAAGACGGCGAACTTCGTACCAGGGCCTGCCCTCTGGGACCTCAACCCATTCATATCAGAGGTACTTGAACCGTGACAGAAGCCGCTCTCCAGTTTACCGACGACGAAAGAATCGGTCGGGTCGCCTCGGTCGACACCACTCGCGTGGCAGTCGATGTAACCAACTCAATCCTTCTTACCCGCATCGGAATCGGTCAGCTCATTGCCATCCGTGGTACGACGGAGCGCGAGTACCTCATTGCCATGACCGAGCGCGTGACACGAAGCATGCGTGAGGAATTGCCACATTCTGAAGATCCTGGAGAGGATGGCGCGCTTCTGGAAGCGGTTGCAGATGATTTGATCCAGGCCGTTCTTATCGGTACGTTTCGCACGATCGAGGGCGCGAAGGCTAATACCTTCAAGCGCGGGGCCGATAGTTTTCCCCAGATAGACCGCGAGTGTTATGTCATTGAGGGGGCCAATCTCCAGCGTTTCATGGGCATTCTAGGCGCTGGTTTCACGGAAGAAGAACGGCTGAAACTCGGCACGTTTGTCGCAGACCGGTCGGCCGATGCAATCGCAAGCGGCGACAAGTTCTTTCAACGGCATGCCGCCATCCTAGGGAGCACCGGGTCGGGTAAAAGTTGGGCAGTGGCACTTATCTTGGAACGAGCCGCGAAACTGAAATTTCCGAATATTATTGTCTTTGACATGCACGGCGAGTACGCGCCACTCGCGGATAAGACGATAGGCGGCTTTGCGCAACGTTTTCGCGTTGCCGGACCAGGTGACCTAGACAAGCCGGGCGATGATGTATTGTTCTTGCCATATTGGCTTTTAAATCGCGACGAGATGCTGTCGATGATCCTCGACAGAAGCGATCAAAATGCGCCGAATCAGGCCTCGCGTTTCACGCTGCATGTCCGCACACTAAAGGGTGAGACGCTTGATGTTGAGAAACGAGACGCGGTCAAGAAGACATTCACCGTGGACTCACCGATTCCCTACGACATGAAGAAGCTGACAAAGCTTCTAGATACCGACAACACGACCAAGGGCGTTGGAAAAACCGGACCTGTGAAGGGCGAATGGGAAGACAAGCTTACCCGGTTCCTGTCGCGACTGGAGGCGAAGCTAGACGATCGTCGGTATGGATTCATGTTTGCGCCGCCGCCGGCAGCGACGGCATATGACTGGTTGGCCGGCCAGGTTCTGAAGCTATTGACGTCGAACGGTGGGGCCGGGATCAAGATTGTTGACTTTTCGGAGGTGCCTGCCGACGTCCTCCCAGTCGTGACAGGCACATTGGCTCGACTGCTCTACGACGTCCAATTCTGGATGCGTCCGGGGAAACGGACACCGGTCACGCTGCTCTGTGACGAAGCCCATCTTTATTTGCCTGTGCGTGACGATGCTGACGCAGTTCAGCGGCAAGCGCTCGGCTCCTTTGAGCGTATCGCCAAGGAAGGTCGTAAGTACGGTTTTTCGCTATTAGTGGTCAGCCAACGCCCTGCAGACGTCAGCCGAACGATTCTCAGCCAGTGCAACAATTTCCTAGCGTTGCGGCTCACGAACGAGACAGACCAAGGCGTAATTAAACGGCTAATGCCGGATTCCCTAGCGGGCCTTACCAGCATTCTGCCGCTTCTTGACACGGGGGAGGCACTCCTCTTAGGCGATGCGGTTTTGCTCCCGACGCGTATCAAGCTCGATGTCCCCAAGATCACGCCGGACAGTGCCACAAGGGATTTTTGGAGGGACTGGGGAGCGCAGGAGCCACAGGAGGACGCAATCAAGTCGGCCATCGAGAGCCTCCGTAGCCAGGCGCGAATTTGATGCGCTGATGCAGCAAGCCAAACCCGCTACTGATGACAAAGCGATGGCGACAATCTCTCAAGTCCGTGGTGCTCTTTAGAGGAAGCGGTTTTATTGCTTCTACAGAAAATGGGATACGAAGTTTCGATCACAGGATGCTTACTCTTCGGCCCCTCGACGGATTGAGATTGGGTCACTCCAGTCTCGAAGTTCGAAGACGGGGGCTTGGCATCAATCGGGTGCGTTTACGCCAATCGAGCTGCGGGACCAAGACGTCACATTTCGATGGCGCGTAATCGGATTCCTTACTAAGACCTTGATTTGCAATGAGGCGTAGCCCAACCTATCCCGTTTCCCTGCAATTTTGAGCCGCGCTTTGCCAATCCGCCACGGCCCCGGTTACACTGCGCTTCATGCGCCTTCGCCAAACACTCCGACTCTGCTCGTCGACCGCAACCCGGTCCGCTTTCGCAAGCGTTGCGAATGCGCACGCGCGCCATTCGCTCGTTGCCTCGCAGAACTGCGAGCAGTTGAGCCGTGAGTTCAGCGTTAAAGCCAAAAAACAGCCGCTCATCTGACCGGAGCACGCTGTTCCGTCAGATGCGACGGAACGGCGGATCAAGCGCTTCAACGGTTCTTCCTGTCTTTCTCCTTCGCATGCTGCCGGAATCGATACGGTCGCTCATCGACGTAAGAGGAAAGACATGTCCATTTTTTCGGGTATCTGGGTTCCGCTCATCACGCCTTTCGCCGACGCCGCGGTCGATCACGCCGCCCTGCGCGCGCTCGTGCGCCGCTATGCCGACGCGGGCATAGCCGGGATTGTCGCGTTAGGCACGACCGGGGAGCCGGCTGCGCTCAGCACCGCCGAGCAGGACGCCGTGCTCGCAACGATCCTCGACGCGGCGCAAGCGGGCGGCGCGCGTGCCGACGCAAGCACCGATCCCAAGCCAGCATTGCCCGTGGTCGTCGGCGTATCCGGCAATAACACGCAGAGCATGCGCGAGCGCATCGCGCAGTTGAATTCGCTGCCGATTGCCGGCGTGCTGATGGCCGCGCCTTATTACATCAGGCCGTCGCAGGCAGGCATCGTCGGTCACTTCATGGCGCTTGCCGATGCGAGCGAAAAGCCAGTCGTGCTCTACGACATTCCATATCGAACCGGTGTGCGGCTCGAACTGGACACGCTGATGACGCTCGCCGCGCATCCGCGCATTCAGGCGGTAAAAGATTGCGCGGGCTCGCTCGACACCACACTCGCGCTGATTCGCGACGGTCGTTTGCAAGTGCTTGCAGGCGAAGACATGCAGATGTTCAACACAATGTGCCTTGGCGGCAGCGGAGCGATTGCCGCATCCGCGCATGTGCAGCCCGAGCGGTTCGTCGCGCTGTATCGCGCGCTTGCGGCCGGCGCGCTAAAGGAAGCGCGTCACATTTTCCACGCGCTCGCGCCGCTGATCGACACGCTGTTCGCGGAACCGAATCCCGCGCCGGTCAAAGCAATGCTCGCTTCGCAAGGCCTGATACGCGACGAACTTCGCCTGCCGATGACGCGCGCGAGCGAAAAACTGGTGGAGCGCCTCGCCGCATTGGAAACAGCCTGAGCGAAGCGGGCCGCCGCGGACCGCGTATTTGAGATGCTTCTTGCGGCGGCAAGGCGATAATCGGCGCCCTCTATCGATTACCGCCGCCGGCATCTGCCCGGTCGATGCCGAATGCAGTCAGTTGAGTTCGCCCGTTTCATGTCCGCTTCACATACGACGCCAGCGCGCGCTGCGCTGCGCCATGCGCGCATTGTGCTTGGTTCGCGGCGGGGCACGCGCTGATGTCGTCCGTGTATCGCGCACGCACTCGGCTCGCTAGCGGTTCCGTTGGCCTCGTCACCCGCCGGTTTGCGCTGACGCGCGCGCTCGGCGCCGCCGGTGCGGCCGCGGTTCTTGCGCTGGTTGCGGGTATCGCAATCGGCGTGCACTGGTCCGCGCGATGCGTCTGGAATGCAGACGGCGAACCGCATCGAGCGCGATTATGCGATCGACCAGCTCGGTAAGCTCAATGCGTCAATGGCGCAGATCGAGCCGCGCATCGCGCGTCTGAGCGCGCAAGTCGGTGCGTTGCGGGACTTCGAAGCGCGTCTGAATACGCCGCGCTCGGCGCCGGTTGCGCAGGGCGCGCCGGTTCCTGCATCGCCCGCTTCGGGCGGCGATGGCGACGCAACCGATAGCGAAGGCGAGGGCGGTCCGTCTCTGCCGCCGCGTCGGTGTAGCAGCGTCATGCGGCATCTGGGTGCGCGCGCGGATGCGAAAGACACCGGCGAGCAGATCGATTGCATGGCCGCCACGCTGCGTGCACTCGAACGGCAGACCGCCGCGCACGCGATGGCCTATGCTGCATTTCCCGGCCGCATGCCCGCCGACGGCGCGCGTTTCGGTTCGCCGTTCGGCAACCGCGTCGATCCCTTCACGCATCGGCTGAGTTTTCATCCGGGTCTCGACCTGGTCGCCAGAACCGGCGTGCCGATACTGGCCGCGGCAGGCGGCCGCGTGGTCCTCGCGGGAGAGAAGTCTGGCTATGGCAACGCGGTCGAAATAGATCATGGCAACGGACTCATGACGCGCTATGGCCACGCGTCGCGCATCGTCGTGCATGTCGGCGATCTGGTGCTGCCGCGCCAATATATTGCCGACGTCGGATCGACGGGACGCTCGACGGGTCCGCATCTGCACTTCGAAGTGCTGGTCAACGGCGCGCCCGTCGATCCCGCGGCCTACCTCGCGCTCTTCGCCCCTGCATCTCATGGCTGATCCCATTCGTTCCCGCCATGCAGACGCTCTGACGCGTCGCGCTTACACGCTTGCGCCGGCGCGCTCTGTGCGTTTTCGCATCGCCGTATGGGCGCTGGTTTGCACGCTCAGTGCGCTCGCTGGCGGAGCGGGCGTGGTCATCGGCGAGACGCGCGGCAGCGGTAGGCCGCTCACTCAATGCCCTGCGGCTTCCGACGATCAGCGCGCAGAGCAGATCGAGCTGGCCCGCGCGCGCCTTGCTTTAGCGCAGGAGTCGGCGGCGCGCGCAGCAGTGCAGAAAACGGCCGATAGCGCCGCTGCCGACGTCGCGCGGCTCAACGAAGAATTGCAGTTCCTGCGCGGCCAGAAGAGAAGCGCGCCGCCCACGCAGACGCTCGGGCAGACCGCCACGTCTCGCCGCTAGGCGCCCCTAGACGCCACTAGAAGCCGACGCGGCATCGACATGATCCACGCGACACACCTCTACATTTCCGGAGTACTTATGTTCAGCAAGAAAAAAGCCGCGGGCATCCAGCAAACGAAGCTCGCCACACTGATCGCGCACGACGTGCGCATCGCGGGCGATCTTCAATTCACCGACGGACTGCGCCTCGACGGTCACGTGAAGGGCAACGTCAGCGGCGAGCCCGGCGGCCAGACGCTGCTCGTGCTGAGCGACCGGGGATCGATTGAAGGCAACGTGCACGGTTACGACGTGATGATCAACGGCAAGATAGTCGGCGACGTGATTGCCGACCATTTCGTCGAGTTGCAGGTCAATGCGCATGTGACGGGCAACATCTACTATCAGCAATTGCGCATGGATTGCGGCGCGACGGTGGACGGCAAGCTCACGCGGCACGACGTCGCTCACGCGGCGGCATCGCTTACCTCGATAGCCGACGTCGCGCGCGACTGAATCTGATCTCATCAAAGCAGCAAAGGCGTTCGCCGATTGCGCCGTTTAGCAGACCTCCGCCGTCACCGCGGTTCCCCGCAGGAACTCGCCGAAGTCGTCCGCCGTCAGCGGCTTGCCGAGCAGGAAGCCTTGCATCTCGTCGCACCGCATCGCTTTGAGCATGTGCAGTTGCGACTCGGTTTCGACGCCTTCGGCCACCACATCCATTTCCAGCGAATGCGCGAGTGCGATGATCGCCGAGACGATCGCGCTGCCTTCGGCGCCGTGCGCATCGAGACCGTTGGTGAAGAAGCGGTCGATCTTCAGTTGCTTCACGCGAAACCGTTGCAGATACGCGAGGCTGGAGTAGCCAGTGCCGAAATCGTCGATTGCGATTTCAAAGCCGCTTGCCTGGAATTCCCGAAGCATGTCGATGGTTCGCGGCGCGTCATGCATTGCCACCGTTTCGGTGATCTCGAACATGATCTGTTCGCATCTGACGCCCTCTGCCTTCACGATATCGAGCATGGTCGGCACGAGATCCGCCTGCAATAGCTGGCGCGGTGACAGATTGATCGCCACCTTGACCGGCGGCAGGCCTTGCGCGGCCCAGCGGCGAATCTGCCGGCACGCCTCGCGCAATACCCAATAGCCGATCTGCACGATCTGCCCGGAGCGCTCTGCAATCGGAATGAATTCGAGCGGAGCAAGCGTGCCGAGTTGCGGATGGTGCAAACGGATCAGCGCTTCAGCACCGGCAAGCGACTCGCTCTTGCCGTCGAATTTGGGCTGGAAGTGCAGTGTGAAATGACGCTCCGCCAACGCCTCGCGCAACGCGTTCTGGATCTGCAGCGTGCGAGTCGCGGCTTCGTTCATGCTGCGTTCGAAGAAGCGGTAGGTGCTGCGGCCGGCGCGCTTCGCTTCGTACATCGCGGCGTCCGCATGCTTGAGCAGCGTGTCGACCGTGTCGCCGTCCTCGGGAAACAACGCAATGCCGATGCTCGGCATCACCTGAAGCGGTTGCGAGTCGGCCCATGTATCGCGCCGCATGCGCTCGAGCACACCTTCGGCGAGCGCGGCCGCGTCGTTGCGCGAAGCCAGGTTCTCCGACAGCACCACGAATTCGTCGCCGCCGAGGCGCGCGACGGTGTCGCCGGCGCGCACGCAAACCAGCAGGCGTTGCGCGAACGCGGACAGTACCTGGTCGCCGGCCGAGTGGCCGAGCGAGTCGTTGATCGTCTTGAAACCGTCCAGATCCATGAAGAGGATCGCGAAGAGCGAACGTTGCCGGCGCGACGCATGAATCGCGCGCTCGATGCGATCGGTGAGCGTGGCGCGGTTCGGCAGTCCGGTCAGCGTGTCGAGCGTGGCGAGACGCAGAATCTGCCCGTTGAGTTTCGACACCGCGCCGACGAGAAAGCTCGTGCGCGCATCGAAACGCGACAGCAGCAACGTGACGATCAGTATCGCGAACGTGAACAGGATCACCGAAGTGGCGAGCCATGCGGCATTCACGCCGGCCGCCGCGCCGCAGATCGCGTCTGGCGCGAACTCGGCGGCGGCCATGCCGGCGTAATGCATGCCGCTGATCGCGACGCCCATTACGAGGGCTGCGCCGAAGCGCTTGCGCAGCACGTGTCGTGCGTCGTCGTTACTGAGCGCGCGCGCCATCCACAGCGCGGCCGTTGAAGCACCCACGGCAATCGCGAGCGAAGCAGCGAACCACGCCGGCCGATAGCCGATGCCGGGCGACATGCGCAAAGCAGCCATACCGCTGTAGTGCATGCCTGCGATGCCTGCGCCCATGAAGGCGCCGCCCGCCAGCAGACGCGTGACTGTAATCCGAGCCTGAGTGGTGAGGCACAGAGCGAGATACGACGCGCCCATAGCCAGTGCGAGGGAATAGGCCGTGTCCGCGAAATCGTAGCCGAGCGGAATGGGCAGCGAAAATGCCAGCATGGCCACGAAGTGCATCGACCAGATGCCGACGCCGAGCGCCGCCGCGCCGCCCATGCGCCAGACGTGCCGCAACCGCGGCGACGCCAGCACGAAGATGCGTCCCGTGAGATCGAGTGCCGTGTACGACGCGAGCGTCGCCACGACAAACGACATTGCCACTAGCCAAGGGTTGTATGAGCTCTGCATGTAAAGTCCAACCGCAACGGAAAAGCGGCTGAACCTGTTATCGACACATCGGGACGTTTATTTAATTATTTTCAATGTGTTAGTGACGGTGTCGTGCTCTGGCCGCGAGGCTTCCGGCCGGAAAGCCAGTCGCCTCGCGAGTGCCTGTCAGACGGTTTTCCCCGCAGCGGCCGGGAACGGCAAGTCGTAAAGCCGTTTTCCCGTGGCTGCAAAAATCGCGTTGGCAACTGCCGGTCCAACGGGCGCGACACCGGGCTCGCCGACGCCCGTCGGTGCTTCGCCCGACTGCACGATATGCACCTCGACCTTCGGCATTTCGGCGATTCGCAGCACCTGATAAGAGTCGAAATTGTTCTGCTCGACCTTGCCGTCTTTCAACGTAATCGCGCTGTGCAACGCCGCGCCGAGGCCAAAACCGATCCCGCCTTCCATCTGCGCCGCGATCACGTCCGGATTGATCGGCGTGCCGCAATCCACCGCACAGACAACGCGCTCCACTTTCACGTTGCCGTCCTGATCGACGGAAACCTCGGCCACTTGCGCGACGAACGTCTTGAACGCTTCGGCGACGGCGATGCCGCGCCCGCGGCCCTTAGGCAACGGTTTGGCGGGGTCCCAGCCGGCTTTCTGCGCGGCGAGTTCGAGCACGGCACGCATGCGCGGTTCGTGCGCGAGCAGATCGCGGCGGAAAGCGAACGGGTCTTTGCCTGCGGCGTGCGCGGCTTCGTCGATGAATGCCTCGACCGCAAATGCCGTATGCGAGCTGCCGACAACGCGCCACCACAGCACCGGCACACCGGTCTGGGTGGTCGTCAGTTCGACCGAGATGTTCGGGATCGCGTAGGCCAGGTTGGCGGCGCCCTCGACCGAGGTCGCGTCGATCCCGTTTTTCACCATGACGCTCGCGAACGGCGTGTCGCCGAGGATCGACTGGCCGACGATCCGGTGCCGCCAGCCGACGAGCTTGCCGTCCGCTGTCAGCCCTGCGTCGAGCTTGTGGAAATACATGGGCCGATACAGGCCGCCGTGGATGTCGTCTTCGCGGGTCCATTGCAGCTTGACCGGCGTGCCGTTCGCGCCCAGCGCCCGAGCGATCGACACGGCCTCGACGATATAGTCCGAGCGCGTGTTCGCACGCCGGCCGAAGCTGCCGCCCGCATACAGCGTGTGAATCTTCACCTGCTGCGGATCGAGCCCGGCCGTGCGCGCGGCATTCGCCTGGTCGACGGTCTGGAACTGATCGCCGGCCCAGATCTCACAACTGTTGGCCGTAAGCTTGACGACGGCGTCGAGCGGTTCCATCGGCGCGTGAGCGAGATACGGGAACGAGTACGATGCGGAGATTTTCTTCGCCGCGCCCGAGAGCGCCTGCTCCGCGTTGCCGTCCTTGCGGGCGGATGCACCGGGCTGCTCGGCGAGCCGCCGGTATTCGGCCATGATGGCGTCCGAGCTGCGCTTTTCCGCCTTCGAATCGTCCCATTCGACCTTGAGCGCATCACGGCCCTGTTTCGCCGCCCAGAAGCCCTTTGCTACCACCGCGACACCGCCCGGCACCTGCACGACCGACACGACGCCGGGCACTGCCTTGGCCGCCGATGCATCGAACGACTTGACCGTCGCGCCGAAGAGCGGCGGACGCTGCAGCAGCGCGACCAGCATGCCGGGAAACGTGACGTCGAGCGTGAACTGCGCGGTGCCGTCGGTTTTCGGCGGCACGTCGACGCGCGGCAACTGATGGCCGATCAAACGGAAATCTTTCGGCGATTTGAGCGCAACCTTCTGCGGCACCGGCAGCCGTGCAGCCGCCGACGCGAGCGAGCCATAGGTTGCGCTGCGGTTCGTGGCCGCGTGATGCACGCTGCCGTCGCGCGTCACGAGTTCCGTTGCGGGCACCTGCCATTGCGCCGCCGCGGCCGAGACCAGCATTGCACGCGCTTTCGCTCCCGCTTCGCGCAGTTGCATCCACGAGTTCGCCATGGCCGAGCTGCCGCCCGTGCCCTGCATCGTGCCGAAGGCCAGATTCGCGTAGCGCTTCGCGTCGGCGGGCGCGCTTTCGACGCGTACGTCCTGCCAGTTCGCGTCCAGTTCCTCGGCGACGATCGTCGCGATACCGGTGTACGCGCCCTGGCCCATCTCGACGTGCTTCGCGATGACGGTCACGCTGTTGTCCGGCGCGACCCGCAGAAAGGCGTTGGGTGCGAACGTCGCGTCGGGCATGGTGGCAGCGAGCGCGCGGCGGCCCATGCCGGCCCACTCGAAGCCGATGGTGAGGCCGATGTTCGCGCCGACGGCAGCCACGGCGCCTGCTGCTTTGAGGAAGGTCCGGCGCGACGGGCGCACTGCGTCGGTGAGATCAGATCCGGTCGTCATGGTCAGGCCTTCAGGGTAGCGGCAGCTTCGTGGATGGCCGCGCGTATGCGGGCGTAAGTTGCGCAGCGGCACAGATTGCCGTTCATCGCAGCGTCGATGTCCGCGTCGGTGGGCGTGGCATTGTGTTCGAGCAAGGCTGTGGCCGACATGATCTGTCCGGACTGGCAGTATCCGCACTGCGGCACCTGCAACTTGACCCATGCGGCCTGGATCGCCTTCGCAGGCCGGCTTTCGATACCTTCAATGGTCGTGATGCGCTTGCCCGCCACGGCGGCGAGCGGCAGCACGCACGAACGCGTGGCCTCGCCTTCGAGATGAACCGTGCAGGCGCCGCATTGCGCCATGCCGCAGCCGAACTTGGTGCCGTGCAGGCCGGCGTTCTCGCGAATGGCCCAGAGGAGCGGCGTGGTGGGATCGGCGTCGAGCGTGACGTTCTTGCCGTTCAGGACAAACGATGTGGACATGGAACCTCTCCGTGGGGAAAGCCCGAACTTGGCGCCGGGTGTACGCGGCAGTGTGAACGACGGCTGCGCGTTCTGCTTACACAATCCTGCAAAAATATTGAACAATTCTGCAAATCCAACGAGCCGGAGGTGGCAGTCCGGCAGCGGTTGAGTATGCTCGCTTCCGTCAACGGAGTTCAATGCACATGAATCTGGCTTCTTCCGGGATGGATCCCTCGGCGTCGCGCGAAGCGGCACGCCGCGAACTGGCCGCACTCGTCAGCCGGTTCGCTCCAGTCGACGGCGCGCATCAGACGGCGATTCCCTCGCTCGCTTTTTACCGGTACTCGGCGCCCGCCGATCTGGGCTGCGGCGTGACGAACTCCGCGTTCGTGTTCGCGGCCCAAGGGGCCAAGCGGGTCGTGGTCGCGGGGCAGGCTTACGACTACGATCATCTGCATTGCCTCGTGACGTCCGTCGATCTGCCGATGACGTCGCAGGTCACGCGAGCGTCGTCCGAAGCGCCTTATTTATGCGTGAAGCTCACGCTCGATCCGCAGGCCATCGCGGAACTGGCGACGCAGTTGTGTCTGCCGGAACCGGGGGCCGTGTCGGCGGGCGAGGGCATCGCGGTGGGCTCGCTGTCGGCACCGGTTTTCGACGCGGCGCTGCGGCTCGTGCGATTGCTCGATACTCCGGATGACATTCCGGTTCTCGCGCCGCTCATCGAAAAGGAACTGCTCTACCGGTTGATGACGAGTGAGCAGGGCAAGCGGCTCAGGCACATTGCCGTGAATGGGAGTCAGACCTACCGGATCGCGCGCGCGATCGAGTGGATCCAGAATCACTACACCGAGATCTTGCGGGTCGAGATGCTGGCGCAAGAGGTGAACATGAGCGTGTCGTCGTTCCATCATCACTTCAAGAACGTCACGACGCTGAGTCCGCTGCAGTATCAGAAGCAACTGCGGCTTCACGAAGCCCGAAAGCTGCTGCTTGGACAGAAGGGAGATGTCGGGTCGGTGGCTGTCCGGGTTGGGTATGACAGCCCTTCGCAGTTCAGCCGCGAATATAGCCGGCTGTTCGGGGCGCCTCCGCTTCGCGATGTCGTGCAGTTGAGGCGCCGCAACGGCGTGGGATATGGGGAGTAGTTTCTTGGGCTTGCCGGCTCATGTTGAGCCCTTCAACTCGAAGATGCTGTCGATCTCGACGGGGATGCCCATTGGCAACGTGTGCACGCCAAGAGCGCTTCGCGCAGGCAGCTTGCTCTGGCCGAACAACGTCAGCAGAAGGTCGCTCGCGCCATTGGCCACTTGGGGATGCTGCGTGAACGATTGTTCAGCACGCACGTAGACAGTCAGCCGGCTGCATCTGTCTACGTTGTCGAGCCCGCACGCCTGATCGACGCAGGCGAGGATCATCAGCATGGTCAGACGCGCCGCGTGCTGTGCCCTTTCGACAGACATGTCGGCGCCGACAATGCCGACCATCGGCTTGCCATCCTCGAACGGACCGAGACCGGAGACGTAGAGCTGATTGCCTGAAACGGATACCGTTCGATAGGAGCCGAGGGGGTTGATCGGCGGCGGCAACTGGAGCCCCAACTGCGCGAGGCGTTCGGATACGTTCATGTGTGGCTCACGGTAATGTGGAATGACGATAGAGGCGACTACAGGTTGCGCTTCGCCTGTTCGTCGAACCTCAGGCTACAGCGCGCCTCGTCCTTTGAACACCTGCAGCCAGTCATTTATTCCCGCTCATGTTCAACCATTCATTCGGTGGTGCGGATTGGGAGATCGCACTCCCGGATTCGAGGGCACGCAGTCGCCGCCACGCGGCGATGCGGCCATTCGATTAAGGCTGATCAACCGCCGTCGGCCGAGACGCGGGCCGATTCGCTTATCAATGCGCCGCTATAGGTGTTCTCGCTCGCCGGACTCGCGTGACGAGCCGCATGCGCGCGGCGCATTGGCTTCAGCACCAGGAGCGCGAGCAGCGCGGAGGCTGCCGCCATGCCGGACGCAAGCATGAACACGGCATGCCAGCTGCCGGTTGCCGCCGTAATGACGCTGGTGAACGGCACGAGCAGCGCAGCCGTGCCTTTTGCCGTATAGAGCAGGCCCGCATTCGTAGCGGCGAACTTTGGTCCATACGTATCGCCGCACGTGGCGGGGAACAGGCTGTAGATCTCGCCCCACGCGAAGAACACGATGCCGGTCAGCACGACGAACGCCACCGGGCTCTGGCCGTATTTCGACAGCGCCAGAATGCCGACCGCTTCGATCGCGAATGCGATGAACATCGTATTTTCCCGGCCGATGCGATCCGAGATCCAGCCGAAGAACGGCCGCGTCAAACCGTTCAGCACGCGATCGATCGTCAATGCGAACGTCAACGCAGGCAGCGTCAATCCGAGCAACGAAACTGGAGAGTCGTGCAGGCCGAAGTCCTTTGCGATCGGTCCGAGTTGCGCGGTGGCCATCAGGCCGCCCGCAGCCATCATCACGAACATCAGGTACATGACCCAGAACACCGGCGAGCTGACCACTTCGCGCGGCGTGGCGTTGTAGACCACGCGTTTGATCGTGCTTTTTGCGGTGGCGAGCAGACTGGCCGGCGGCGCGAGCAAGGCGAGCCCGAGCAGGACGACGATGATGCCCTGGCCGAGGCCGAACGACAGGAAGGTCGCTTCGTACCCGCTGCTCTTGATCATGTTGGAGATCGGAATGACGGTGGCCGCGGACCCCGCACCGAAACCGGCTGCCGTGATCCCCGCTGCAAGGCCGCGACGAGTGGGAAACCACTTGAGCGCATTGCCCACGCAAGTGCCGTAGACCGCGCCCGCGCCGACGCCGCCTATCGCCGCCGCGATGTAGAGCAAGGGCAGCGACGACGCCATCGAGTTAAGCACCCACGCAATTCCGCATAGCAGACCGCCCCCGACTACGACCGGACGCGGCCCGTACTTGTCGACCAGATAACCTTCAACGGGCACCAGCCACGTTTCGGTGACAACGAAGATAGTGAACGCGACCTGAATGGCCGCGCGACCCCATTGGTATTTTTCGTTGATCGGATTGACGAACAAGGTCCAGCCGTACTGCATGTTGGCGATCATTGCCATGCAGATCACACCGAATACGAGTTGCACCCACGGTGACGCTATCCACGACGACGCTCCTTCCTGATGATCCGTTTTCATCACTGTCTCCTTTGGCATGCCTTGTCTTTTCATTGCGGTAGGTGGCACCGCGACCGACCTTTAGACGTCGTGAAAGCGTTGGTCGAACCCATACAGTATGTGATATATCAAGTAAGTCAAGCGAAAGAAACACTAGTCTCGTAACGCGACTTTCCTGATATGAAAGGCAAATGAAGGAGTTGTGGCGACTCATGCGTATGAGTCAAAAAAAGCCCGCCGGCAAGGCCGGCGGGCAGAGGGCATGCGGCAAGACAAGGCTGTTCGCCGCACTCTTGCTTTTATAGATGAAAGTGTTCTGTAATGTTAGTTTTTTGTTTGTAGGGGTTTCGATAATGCGCGACGCTCGCCGGACGCGGTAGAAAGCTCGGTGCAAACGCGTCCATCTGCGAGGCGCGAGGCACTGCGCTCACCACGCGCGCGGAGTATCGTGGTCGATGCACGCGCCGCACTCCGGAGACCCGCCATGAACGAAGCTCAACGACTCGCCGCCTTGCGTATCGTCCTGATCGTCGTAGGTGTGATCGCCCTGTTTGCGTTCGGGCCGCTCATGATCCTGTGGCCGTCCGGTTGGGCCTGGCATAGCGGTCACTCCGACTATCCGCTGATGATGGTCGGCATCTACGCGACGCTCGGCGTGTTCTTGCTGAGGGCGTCGCGCGATCCGCTCAAGCATCTGAGCCTGATCTGGTTCACGGTATGGTCGAGCGTCGTGCACGGCGCAATCATGGCCGTGCAGTCTTTTGGCGTCGAGATGGACGGAGCGCGCCATCTCGGCCATCTGGCGGGCGATGTCCCCGCGCTGTTCATTGTCGCCGCAGTGCTCGCTGTGTTGACGCCGCGCGGCGACAAAGCGCGCGCGCTGCTGGCATGACACTGTAGCCGTTCATGTAGCCGCTTATGTAGCCCACTCACCGCGCTACCCCCGACGCCATCCCGACATCACAACGACTGTGCCGAGAACGTATCGCACTGGCGGACATCGCCCGTCGTGAGGCCGCGTCGCAGCCACCGCTGCCGCTGCTCACTGGTGCCGTGCGTGAACGCCTCGGGCACGACGCGTCCCTGCGATTGCCGCTGCAACCGGTCGTCGCCGATCGCGCCCGCCGCGGTCAGCCCCTGCTCGAAGTCGCCCGGTTCCATCAGCTTCGCATTCAACTGCTGTGCGACCGCTGCCCACACGCCGGCAAAACAATCCGCCTGCAATTCGAGCCGCACGGACAGCGCATTGGCGCGCGTCGGCGACATGCGCGCACGCGCCGCTTCGTACTTGTCCGAGATACCCACCACGTTCTGTATGTGATGCCCGACCTCGTGCGCGATGACATACGCCTGCGCGAAGTCGCCGCCCGCGCCGAAGCGCTCGCGCAACTCGCGGTAAAACGACAAGTCGATATAAACGGTGCGGTCTGGAGGACAGTAGAACGGCCCCATCGCGGACTGCCCCGTGCCGCATGCCGTGGGCGTGGCGTCGCTGAAGAGCACGAGCTTCGGCGCCGGATAGTCCTGATTCAACTGCGTGCGAAAGATATGCTGCCAGGTGCGTTCGGTGTTGCCGAGCACGCGGCGCACGAAGTGACTGCCGGCATCTTCGGCGGGCGGTGCGTTCGTCGTTGCACTGCGCTGCGGCGCGTTGCCTTGCAGCACTTGCGCACCGTTGATTATGGTCATCGGATTGATGCCGAAGAAGTACGACGCGGCCAGTGCGATCACAATCGTCCCAATGCCGATGCCGCCGCCCATCCGCATGCCTCCGCCTCGCCGGTCTTCGACGTTCTGGCTTTCTACTTCATCATCGAGGCGCATGTGCTTTCTCCATTGTGTGGCGCGACAAGCCGTGACGTATTACGGTCCGTGCTCGCGAGGAAGCAGTAAGCATACCCGCAGGGCGGTTGTGTGAGCGGTCGCGCACGCGAGAAAACCGGGCGCGTTTGTTTGTGCGCAGTGGTTGTGAAACTTCAGACGTGGGGAGCGCGGTTTTCGTCTGCCGCCGCTCGCCGTTTGTTCCGGTGATGCCATCTTCAGCACACCCGGTCAGCCCGCCTTGCTGAGCACGAACTGCATGACGTCGGTGCGTTCCTCGTCGAAACCCGCCTCGCAGTAGGCCAGATACAGCCGCCATGTGCGCATGAAAACTTCGTCGAAGCCCAAGGTGCGGATCGTGTCGACCTCCGCTTCGAACGCAAGACGCCAGCGGCGCAAAGTCTCCGCGTAGTCGCGACCGAATGACAACGATGCGTGCGCTGAGAAATGGTTGCGCTGCGCCGCGTCGATGAAACGCTGCGGGCTCGGCAACATTCCGCCCGGAAAAACGAACTCGCGAATGAAATCGCTGCTTGAGCGATACGCGGCAAAGTGCTCGTCGCCGATCGTGATGGTTTGCACCAGTGCCCGAGCCGCCGGCCGCAAACAGTCATGCAAGGTGCGAAAGTACATGGACCAGAATTTTTCGCCGACCGCCTCGAACATCTCAATCGACACAATGCCATCGTACTGGCCGCTCAGCGTGCGGTAGTCGCGCAGTTCAAGGTGCACGCGCTCGCTCAAACCCGCCTCGCTTACACGCTGTTTTGCGAACTGCAGTTGCGCCGACGAGATTGTCACGCCATGAACATGAATTCCCTGGCGTGCTGCAAACATCGCAAAACCGCCCCAGCCGCAGCCGATTTCCAGAACATGCATGCCGGCGCGCAATTCGAGCGTATCGACGATGCGCTGATATTTGGCCTGCTGCGCCGCTTCGAGCGTCCGCTCGAAATGGCCGTCGAATAGAGCACTGGAGTAGGTGAAGGTCGGGTCGAGCCAGCGCGCGTAGAACGCATTGCCGAGGTCGTAATGCGCGTGAATATTGCGCCGGCTTCCCGCGCGGGTGTTGCGCCTCAGCCGATGCCTGAGTCCATACCAGAGTTGGGCAAGCCAGTTGCCATACACAGTGCGCTGCAAAGCATTCTGATTGCGGATCGCTATTCGCAGTAGCGTGACGAGATCGGGCGTATCCACCCAGCGCGCGCGCCAGGCGTCCGCGAAGCCGATGTCGCCCTTGCGCAGTATCGCGCCGCATGCCCGCCAATCGCGAAGTTCGAGCCGGGCGCGCGGCGTGCCATGGGGATCGCCGAAGGTGCGCTGCTGGCCATCGGGTGTAATGACGACCAGATGTCCGGCCTGAATCCGTTCGAGCAAGGACAGGAATAGACGCGCCGACGGCGGCGTGGCCTCGTCACCGCAAACGGTTCTCGAAAGCGCCATAAATGAAACTCCTCATTCGGACGAAATGGACTGTGCAGCGCAAGACGGTTCCGCAGTCACGACTGCGTCGATGACTTGTCAGCGACGGGATCAGCCACAGGGCGCTTGCCATGGAACGGCACCTTCTTCATCGCCAGACGCAGCGCCTGCCAATGAATGCGGAACACCACGCCGAGGCTCAGGAACGGCTGACGCGCGAGCGCGTTTAGCGCGCTTGTGCCTGTTAGCGGAACGAGCGCTCCATGCAGCGCCGTGCGAATCAGGAGTCCCTGTGCGTCGTGGTAATCGATCGAGATCGATGTGTTGCCGCGCGTCTCGCCGACACGAAACACGTAGCCGCCCTCGACACGGCAAAACGGCGACACGTGCAGCACCTTCTTACAGCGCAGAACGGTGGAGCGGGTGATCGCCTCGCGATCAGGCGCGTGCAGCAGATAACACTGGCGCTCGCCAAACGTGTTGCGCACCTCGGCAAGCAACGCTCGCAGGCCGCCATCGCGGTCGTGGCAAAACCAGAATGCGATCGGGTTGAACGCGTAGCCGAACACGCGCGGGAATGCTTGCAGCCAGATGCGGCCGTCGGCTTCGTGGAGGCCGGCGGCACGTAGTTGCGCCCGCATCCAAGTTGCCAGATCGCTGCCGTCGCACGGACCGTGGTCACGGCGGCGCAAGCTGAGCGG
>JGI25156J39149_1000211_pt1 | contig 40465 bp, 40 predicted proteins | sample AraplaCL_Col_mMS_FD_39149 | JGI IMG/M metagenome (IMG submission 39149)
GCCGCGCGGGACGCGGCTATGGCTCGCGTCCGATGTGCGCTCGTGGCTTGCGGGGAAGCCTGTCGACCGGACACCGCCGACGCCTGCTATGCCGGGGCATGCGTCGCGCGTGGCTGAGGCCGCTGGCTACGAAGACGACGACGCGCGCGACGAGCAACGTTATGCGCCACGACGAAGCTGCCGGTCTGCGGACGACGTCGAGGCGGAGCGTCGAGAACCAGGCGAGCTCCAGCGCGTTCTTCGCGCTTGGGCTGCGGAGCGTGCGATGGGAGCGACCAACAATATTCTTGAAACGGAGCAAATCTGATGACCAATTTCAACTGGTTCAATCCGGCGCCTGACTTCGATCCTGTGACACTCAGCGCTGACGACGTCAGGGAAATCGCGGCCGGGACGATTGACCCTTGGTTCTGCGCGATGGGCTGGGAGTCTTTCCAAGCGGACGAGCGAGGCATCGAGTGGATACCGCCGTGCGACGTGCCGACGGAGAAGCGGCAGGGCTTACGAGCGTTTTGGGACCGCCGCACGCCGGGGCGGGTAACCGTGTGCGCCGATGGTAAGGCGATAGATTGCGCAAATCCGTTCGAACTCGTGTTGGTGCTGGCGAAGGTGGCGCGGCACACGGGCATTGGTTGTGTCGATGCCGTTCGGCTTCAAGCGTGCTGTGGCCGGTTTTTGCAGTTCGGTAACGCGTCGCTCGAGTTACTGCGCCGCGCGGTCGCCGATGTCGTTGCTGAACAGCAGGTTGGGGACGCTGAACGCGAAATATACCGTCGGCTGGACATGCTGGGCAACCGCCGGCGCTCGGCATACGCGCGGAGCGATGCGGACCGACGCTGATGCTAGTCGATGACTCGGTAGCACAAAAAAGTTTGATTTGCCGTCGTGATGGCCGGATGTCCGTCAGGCAACGTTTTGCGGGCGGTTGTCACGAATCAGACACCTTCGCGGGCTGGCGTCAACGACTACCGGTTCCCGGGCGGCGCCGGTAGGATCGCGACATCGGCCCACTAGTTGGAGCCAGCAGGGCGGCTCATGCCGCAGTGTTTAATCTCCGGTGTTTCCCGGCAAATAAGAAAGCCGGGCCCGTTGGACGCGGGACACCGGCTTTGGAAGCTACAGCGATGGATTTTACAGCAGGACTCGTGCGGCGTCACGTTTGCACTACTAATTTCTTAGAAAATTGCCTTGACATCGTCGGGGGGGCTCATGCATGAGACCGCCGCCATCGAAGAATTTGTCGACGCGATGTTCGAGAAGGGGATCAAGGTTGATCCGACCAAGATCATTGCTGACGGGAAACTGCATCGCATCCACGTCGAAGGCGACAACCCGACAGAGCAGAACGGGTGGTACGTTCTTCACTCGGATGACCATCCGGCGGGCAAGTTCGGCTGCAACCGTCGATATGGATACGACACGTCGTTTCCGTGGAAGTCGAATGCGGAGCGCACGCCGATGACGGCGGAGGAGCGGCGCGCCTATCGCGAGAAGATGGAAGCCCAGCGCAAGCAGCGCGAGGAGGAGCTGGCGGCGCAGCACAAGCGCGCGGCTGAGCTCGCGAACCGTATTTGGGATGAGGCCGTGAAGTGCACGGACGACTCGCATCCGTACCTGCGGCGCAAGGGCGTGAAAGCGCACAGCCTGCGCATCGGAACCTGGTACAAGTTCGTGAACGGCGAGCGGCAGAAGATCTCAGATAAGGCGCTGCTGGTGCCGATCCGTGACGCTGAGAAAAACATCCTGTCGTTGCAGGCCATTCTGCCGGACTCGAACAACTCGCTCGGCCGTGACAAGGATTACTTGAGCGGTTCGGACAAGCACGGCCGCTTCTACGCGTTCGGTCAGCCGCAGACCGTCAACGGCAAGGAAGTGGTCGTTATCGCTGAAGGCTACGCGACGGGCGCGTCGGTGCACGAGGCGACGGGCCATGCCGTGATTGTGGCGTTCGACGCGCCCAATCTGCTGCCAGTGGCGCAGGCGATCCGCAGCCGCGATCGCTTCAAGAATGCGACGCTCGTGATCGCGGCCGATAACGATCAGTGGACGCTCAAGCCCGTAGAAAACCCGGGCCTGACGCGTGCGCGCGAGGTGGTCGAGGCGGTCGGCGCGCGCATCGCGCTGCCGCCGTTCGGCACTGAGACGGGCGTCGAGGACGCGAGCGGCAAGAAGCGCGGTCCGACGGACTGGAATGACTGGGCAATGCTGCACGGCAATGACTCGGTCAAGGCGCTGTTTGACGAGGTGCTCGCGGATACAGTCGAGGCGGATCCCGAGCAGGACGTCGCGCCGTGGGCGGCCGCCAGCACGCAGAGGGTGCTCGAGCAGGCGCAGTCAGCGGCGAGCGTGCAGATGGAGGAGCGCGCGGTGGATACGATCGCCGAGCCGCCGGACGATACGCTGGTTGAGAATGGCCACTTCACGATCCTTGGGCACGACCACGGAAAATATTTCTTCCTCAAGCACAAGACGGGGCAGGTGCTTACGCGCACAAAGTCCGATTTCACGGACGCCGGGCTGATCGAACTGGCGCCACTGAACTGGTGGGAGATGCACTTCCAGAACGGCAAAGAAAAGGGCATCGACAAGCGCGCGGCGACGGAATTCATCGTGCGCACGGCTGACGATCGCGACATCTATGATCCTAGCCGGATTCGAGGTCGTGGTGCGTGGATCGACGACGGCCGTGTCGTGTTCCATCACGGTGACGTGCTTACGGTCGACGGCAAAGAAACGCCGGTGGCCAAGATTCGCTCGCACAACGTGTACGAGCGATCGGCTGCGCTTCCGGAACCTCATGCCGCTCCGCTCACCAATGAACAGGGTAGAGCGCTGCTCGAGCTCATGCAGGAGTTCCGCTGGAACATGCCAGCATCTGCGCTCCTGTTCGCCGGCTGGATTGCGCTGGCACCTGTCTGTGGCGCTATCGAATGGCGTCCGCACGTATGGCTGACCGGCGGTGCGGGCTGCGGGAAGACAACGCTCGCTGCGATCGCTAACAGGCTGCTTAAGGGCACCGCCGTCTTTGCGCAAGGCAACTCGACAGAGGCCGGGATCCGCCAGAAGTTGAAGGCAGACGCGCGGCCCGTACTGATGGACGAGTCCGAATCGACTGAAGAGGGCGACGTGAAGCGGGTCCAGTCCATCTTGTCGCTGATCCGCCAGGCGTCGTCGGAGTCGGGTGCCGAAACGTTAAAGGGCACGGCGGACGGATCTGGAATGAGCTTTCACATTCGCAGCATGTTCGCGCTGGCGTCGATCCAGGTCGCGTTGAAGAACAAGGCGGACATCGACCGCCTGACCGTACTTACGCTGCGAAGCGCGAGCCAATCGAGCGTATCCGATCGACAATGGGCAGAGCTCAAGGACCGAATTCATAGCTTGGTCGTGCGTGATGCCGATGTCTCGCGTCGACTGCTCCGGCGCGCGATCGACCTGATTCCGAAGACACTGAAGAACATCGAGGTGTTCACCGAAGTGGCTGCGCGCAAGTTCAGCTCACAACGTGATGGCGACCAGTACGGCACGCTGCTGGCCGGCGCGTGGTCGCTGGTGTCGGATGAGGTGGCGACGGCGGCTGAGGCGCAGGAGTTGATCGACGACTACGAATGGTGCGAGCACCGCGCCGGGGCCGAAGTTGACGATTCGCAGGCCGCGCTCGAGGCATTGCTCGACGCGAACGTCACGTTGGACATGAGTGGCGGCAACTCGACCATTTCAGAGCTTCTTGCGATCGCGGCAGGTCGTCACGTGGATGACGCAGAGCACATCAAAGACAAGGATGCGCGCCGCACGCTTGGCCGGCACGGACTTAAGGTCGGCAAGATCGGTGAGAAAAACTATGTGTTCCTTGCGAACAGCAACGCCGAGCGTGACAAGCTGATGGCTAAAACGAGGTTCAGCGTCGGCCTGAGGGAGATCCTGTTGCGTTTGAACGGAGCCGGACCCGGCACGCAGATCGCAAAACGCAAAACAGAGGGGTTCCCCACCCACAAGAACTCGGTCGGATTCTACGTTGTGCCGCTCGACGTCGTCCTGGGTGAAGACGACCAATTTTAGCCGCACCAGCGCATGGTCCAGTTGATCTTCTTGAAGCCCGGTTCGATGCCGGGCTTTTTCATGGACGCCAACCTGGAATCATGAACCTCGCGGTTCATATCCTGCTTCCCTATGAACCTCACGGTTCATGCCGCAAACGCCCGGCTGGCAACGGGTTGCCGGTTTTTATGAACTTATGAACCCTTTCCGGAGGGGAAGATATATATAGCCCTATCCGTATTCCTATTCGTCTCTCTCTCTCTCTCTTTCTCGGTTCATAGGTTCATAAAGTTCATAGAGTGGCTAGAAGCCTTATCGGGCTTGGCTTTGGGCTATGAACCGTTCTATGAACCGACGGATGAGATGGTTCATGGAATTGTTGGAGTAGCATGACGTCGAACACAGATGCCGCGACTCACCAGGGGAACCCATGAGACCAGACGTCGACATTGTGCGCGTGCAACTCGGCGAGCTGGCAGCGATGGCGGGGCAGTGCGACGAGGCAGAGAGGAGGATCTTGGCGCGCGCTTCTGATCGGCTGGCCTACGTCGAGAAGCAGCTCGAGGCGACGGACGCCGGCTGCGATGTTGCCGAGCTCGTTAAAGAGCGTGGCGTGCTCGAGCAGGTGATAGCGCGGGCGAGGCAGACGCTTGGCGAGGACCCAAAGTAGGCGGGGCGTGCTCGGCGCAAGTGCCGCGCGCCCGTTTCACCGTTTTTTACGCGGCAAGAGATTCGTGTGCCTGACGCGGCGTCCGGGCACTTGCATGCGCTCAGCGGTCTGCGCAATGATTTGCTGCTCGATGAGTGCCAATACATCCCGGGTCAGCAGGACGTAGGCGCGGCCTATGCGGGCAGCCGGTAGTACGCCGCCCTTGATCAACTTTAGCACGCTGTTCGGATGCATCTTCATCATCTCGGCGGCGCCGTTGATGTCGAGGGTCGCAGGGGGCATTTTCTGGCCTTTCCGCATTGCGGGGGATGGCGACGCCTCGAACAGCAGCAAGATGTGCGTCAGTGCGTTGACGGTGATTGCTCGATTGGCGCCCAGGTGCGGGTTTGATAGTGGCTCACGTATCGCGCCTTGCGCGCCGCTTGCGGGTTGAATTCGTCCCAGTGCCAGTGTCTGCCGTCCCAGTAGCTTAGGGTCGCGCGGGTTTGCTTGCCGCGCAAGGTGCGATAGACGCCGGCCCGGGCGGGCTTGCCGTTGTTGAATTCAGGTGCTGCGATGGTCTGCTGCATGGTGAGGACTCCTTTGCTGGGTTTGGTCACCCGGTCCACGACGCCAATCGTGGTGGCCGGGAGCATGGCGAGGTTGGCGTACCGGAGCAAAGGAACCGGCGAGCGCGAGCGCTCCCTCACCAAGTCCCAGCCATAGGAGCTCGATGTGCGGACGAAAAAATACCGCCGGCGGCGGTTGTCCGCCTTTGCTGTTCGAGACGCCAATCTCGATCGCTGTTGTCTCAGCGACGTCGTCATGGTATCCCAAGCGTGCGCCGCGCGCATTAACCATGTTTGAGTAAAGCTCGGGCTGCAAATTGTGGGTGTTTTACCGGAAAACGGCTCGCGTGAAACGCCCGTCTGGTCGGAAGGCCGGGGTCGTGATCGCACAATCTAACCGTTAAATTGTGAGATTTCGGAATGGGTCGAAGGGCAAACGCAGATCGCGCGCATGCGATCGAACATATCCGTGCGTGCACGAAGCGGTCAGGTCACGTCGAAGGCCCCAAAAAGGCCCGAGAGGACTTCCAGCACGTTGCGGCGTCAACGTGGTCCAGGTGGGTGGGCGATGCCATTGGCGACGCGCGTTACTCGGCCGGCAGGCCTGCTGCGGAGCAACTGACTGCGGAAGTCGCGCGCCATATTCCAAGGCCCGGCGATCTAGCCCCGGGGTTGGTCATTGAGAAGACTGCATTGGCGCACGACGCGGTGCGATTCTTCCGGGAGACGGTCGCGGACATGATCGCCGATATACAGCTCATGCGTGAATTCGCCGCAAAGGTGGGGGACGATGGCAAGCGCAAACTCCGTGTGCCAAACGTCATGAATGACAGTCTCCGGGCGCGCGACAGGCTTCTGAATACTATGCTGGCCTTGTCGGAGGCGTTTTACAACATGGATCGCGTCGAGCGGCTTCACGAAATGGTAATCGAGGAGATTGGCAAGGAGAGTCCAGACGCGGCGAAGCGGATCATTGATCGACTAAGGGCGCTGAACGACCAAAAGGGAGCGGTGATGCTAGGGCAATGGTGAGGGTACACACTTCGCATTGCTCATTTTTGAGGAATGACGCAGGATGCGCCCAAGTCGCGCCCGGCATTTTTTGCCATCCTCGGAGACGACCACCACATAAGGCAGCAATAGCCCCGGTCAACAGATTTCGAGTCTGTTAGCCCAGCATTTGTTGCGACGGTCTATTGTGAGACGAGCTTTGGCGTGGCATTCTTTTCGTCCATTCGGGCAGCACGAGCCAATGTGCTCGGAGGATATGGCAATGGCATTGCGGGTAGCAAGCGAGGTTGTTTCACGCGAATTGCGGGCATATTTCCGCTGGCTAACAGTGCTTGAAGGGATGGGGAAGCGTGAGGGCGCGGGCGTCTCACGATGGTATAAAAGTCCCTTCATGCATTGCTACACCCGTGCGGGGGTCATGCGCGGATGGGACTACGAGAAACCTGTCGTGTGCTTGGCGAATATCCAACTGCACAAAGCGATCAGAGGGCATGGAATCTTTTCGGAGATTGTACGCAAGCTGCAGGACGGTGCCGACAAGTTCGAACTCCACCGAATCGAGATCGAATGCGTCAATAACCCAGGTCTGGCCGACTGGCTAACGCGGGCGACGTTTCAACGTTATCCGCAGCCATCAGACGGTGCGCCGTCGACGACGTTCTACCTCGATGTGAAATCCTAAAGGGCGTACTGGCATCGCATTGCGAATATCACAGAGCGTGGTAGCACGTGAAGTGCGCCCCTACCTTCGATGGCTGAAGGTGCTAGAGCAATTGGGCAAACGGGAAGAGTGTGGGCTTTCGCGACGGTACGAGAGCCCTTTGATGGAGTGCTGGTGTGAGGCGTGGATGGGGGTACGAGAAACCCGTGGTGAGCTTGGCGAATATTCGGATTCTTGAGGCGATCCGAGGACACACGATCTTTTCGTCGATCGTGCACGCCTCGCAGGAGAGCGCGGATGAGCTCGAGCTCCATCGAATTGAGGTCGAACGCGTTGAGAACGATCGGCTCGCAGTCTGGCTAGAGCGGGACGCATTTAAACGATATCCAGTGCGGGGTGGCGCGGAGCCGTCGGACTCGTTCTACTTTGATGTAAAGGCCAGCTGAACGATGCGCGATGCATGATTACGAGTTAGCTTTCTACATCAAATCGGGCCCTTTCGAGAACATGAAAAAGACGATCATCGGGGTGTTGACGGCGCTTGCGCTGACTGCCGCTCATGCGGAGTGCTTGCAGGAGGGTGACTCAGTTTCCCTCAACGGCACGCGCGGTCAGCAGGTGAGTAAGGTTGGCGACGTTACGCGCACGGAGGACATGCTGACGCTTGACGTTCCGGTCTGCGTTGTATCTAAGGACGGATTCCAAAAGGCGGAGCATGTCGGACAGTTCGTTCTTCAGGGGCTCCATCCGAGACTGGATGGATTAGTTCAGGTGACAGGGTTCGTTCGTCTCATCCCCACTGGACGGGATTATTCGACGCCCGCGATTATTGACGTGAGAGAGTCGCACCGCATCGGCGAATCCGGGCAAAGTCTAGAGCCACCTGCGCGCGCTCGGCCTACCAATGCCGAATACATAGCGAATCTTCGAGCGAAATATGGTCATCGCCTCCACTTCCAGTCTGCAGAGGCGGAGCGCATTGTCCGATCGTTCAACATCAATTGCAGGGTGCCTGATGGCCGGTATCTTCCTTTAATCAATGTGTTGTATGCGCGCCTTGCGGAGGCGACGAGCGACCGCATGTGGCAAGAAAGCTTCGTCCAGTCACGCGGTGGAGAGGTGCGTGTCATCGATGTGCTTCGTGGTCCGGGGCTCAATAGTGACGAAGGGCAAGTCTCGTTCGAAGTAGACAAATGGGGCGAGCTGCATGTCCATGGGATCACGACCGAGGCTGTGCTGAACACCTGTTTCGGATCGTACGGGCCCATCTGGCACCCCGCGCGCTGAGACGTATGTCGGCGTCGCCGAAACGGCGCGAGCGGGCTGTGCGCCCTATGAGTGGCCAAGAGGCGTTGTCGTCCCCCGGAAGCCTGCACCGATAAAGGCGCAGAGCGATTCGCCCAACAGATTGATCGTGTTAGTAGACCTATGGCAGTAACGGACTCTCTACCGCCAGTCGTCGCAGACCTATTGCGATGATCGCTTACACCGGTTAGTACGGCCTCTTGTACAAGTGTGCCGCGGACCGACCGGTCGACCGCCTTCCTGACGAAACATCTAGGCACGTGAACACCGGAAACGGGGCTGTGCCTTTTAGTACTTTTCGTTCATCTGAAAAATATTCCCGCCCGTGCCCTACATGTTGTCTCCCTGTTGGCCGATACCGCTTGGAGGGAGCGGTATTCCCGCGCAACCATCTCGCTGACCTCCAAAGGAGTCGCCTTCGCATGACAACGGCAATCATGGCATTGGACCGCCACCTCGTCCTCAGCTCTGCGGACCGTGGCAGTCGACGACACGCTTTGATCCGGTCCAAACGGCAGAAAGTCACTGCCGCACTGCGCGTCGCGGCGGCGCCACTGGCTGCGCTTGCTCTAGCCGGGCTTGCGGCATGTACCACTTTCTCGCAGGAAGCGGCCCAACCTCAGGTGTGGGCAACAGTGGTTGACGCGTCCGCCGGATCGATGTCCGGCGAACCCGTCTTAGGTGGGCTGGTGACCCAGAGGATTGCGGTCGGCGGCTACTGGCAGGTCGTGCCAGACCTCTTCGCCGTCCGCTCATGCGATGCGGGCGTTTGCCGACAGGGCATCGCGAAGCCGGTGGCGCGCGTGATCGTCCAGCATGTTGGCGCGACAAGCGCGACGGTAACCTTCCAAGCACACTACGACGTCGGGCCGAGCCAGACCCTTACGAATGGCCTGCCGGCGTCAACAATGACGACGACAATGTCGATACCCGCAGGCGCTGCGCCCATGCTCAAGAATGTCGAGTCTGTGGGGCACACGGCGGAACTGCCATACGGCCAGTTGCGGAAGATAATGCTGCCCGATGGGGTCGCGCTGGGGCTGTGTTTGAGCGACTCTCGTGAGCCGGTTATGCCGCCCAGCGGCGCGTGCCCGGCGGCCACGGACGCGCACTTTAGCAAAGCGCTGGCAGCCGCTGCGCAGTTTTAGTCGCATTGATGCCGGACTTTCACTTCGATCAAACTGCCTAGGCCCGACGTGGTATTCGCATGCGGTCCGGCCGTCCCACGATCGGGCCGCGGGACGGCCGGCAATGCGCCGCCCGATCGGTGAGGAGGGAGCGAAAGCCCTCATCGGCCGTTCGACCCGTGGTCGGTGTGACGTCTCTTGATGCGAATTGCAACGGTCATTCGCTCGCCGCCTTCGCCTGCACGTCATCGGCCAACGCCGAAATTCTACGATGCTCCCTTAGTGTTGGGAATGTGTCGGGCTGCTGCCGGTGACGGCGCTGTGCAGCGACGACCGCTTCAACCATCGGCCAACTCACGGTTTCGACTCGTCGGAGACACTTAGTTAGCATGGGCGACGGTCTGCTGTCTCACCGAGAAGAGACATTTACACCAGCACCGTGGGCACTGGCGAGCGCTACAACGCGCCCCAGCTACTCAGGGGCTCTACCGCTCTACCCACACACCTTTACAGTTTCCGGTCCATACAGGGAGGGAACCCGCCCACGAATGGCTTCGAGTGGTCAAGCAGCAGGTCTCGCTGGTATGCAACCCCAGGTCCGCAACGGGCGTTCGGTTAAAATGCCGACTCGGGGGCGCAGGCGCGCCGTGGAGATAAAACAAAAATGTTCCAGCCACGTTCCAACTTTGCGCACTTGATGAGTGTGCAGAGAGATCTAGCCCTTCTTGGTGCGGCCGCCGAACGATATTTCGTTGACGATCCGAACACCAGTCTGCTGAAGCTTCGCCAGTTTGGCGAATTGATGGCGCAGCAAGTCGCCGCGCGGACTGGGGTTTACTCCGAGGGCGAAGATAACCAAGCCGCATTGCTTTCGCGCCTTCGAGGCGCGGGCTGGCTTCCCGGCGACTCCGCTGATCTGTTCCACTGGCTGCGCAAGGCAGGCAACGCGGCGAACCATCAGTTCTCTGGTGACCATCGCGCCGCGTTGCAGGGATTGAAGATCGCGACGCAACTCGGGTATTGGTTCCAGCGCAGCTTCGTCAACGCGGACTTCAAGGGCGGCGCGTTCGTCCCGCCCAAAGCACCCGTAGATGAATCCTCCGCGCTGAAGGCCGAGCTAGCACAACTGCAAGAAAAGTTCGAGGCACAGGTCGGGCGAGTCGAGACCGCTCAGCAGCTAGCAACGCAAGCCAAAGAAGAGGCGAAGCTTTGGGAGTCTCTCGCGGTCGACGGAAGCCAAACGGTCGAAGCGCTCGAAGCCAAGCTCTCGCAACTGCAATCCGATTCCGCCGCCCAACTCGCCACGTTGCAAGCGGAGGCAATCGAGCGGCCGAAGGCGCAGTTGCTCAAATTGCAGACGCGACTCGACAAGGCCGCGAGCCAGATCCATCTGGACGAGAAGGCCACGCGCGAGCTTATCGATCAGCAATTGCGCGATGCGGGTTGGGACGCCGACTCGGTTGCATTGCGCTACAGCGCCGGTACGCGCCCCGAGGCAAATCGTTTCCTCGCAATTGCCGAGTGGCCCACGCAGAGCGGTCCTGCGGACTACGCGCTCTTCATCGGCGCGGAGTGCGTTGCCGTAGTCGAGGCAAAGCGTAATGCCAAAAACGTTGCATCTGCCATCGATCAAGCAAAGCGCTATTCGAAAGACGCTCTCGATGATGCAAAAGCGCCGCTGCCCGTGCAATGGTCGCATTTCCGAGTCCCGCTCGTGTTCGCTACCAATGGCAGACCGTTCCAGCAGCAATTCGCGGAGGTCAGCGGCATCTGGTTTTGTGACCTCCGGCGCACGACGAACCTTCGCAAGCCGCTAAATGGCTGGTACACCCCCGGCGGCATCCGCGAGTTGCTAAAGCAAGATTTCGATGGCGCGGAGAGAAAACTCGACGACATCGGATTCAAGTTCGGGTTCCCGCTGCGCGACTATCAGCGCCGCGCGATCGTTGCGACCGAGGACGCCATTAAGCAGGGCAAGCAGAGTGTGCTTCTCGCAATGGCGACGGGGACGGGAAAGACCAAAACCTGCATTGCGCTGGTGTATCGGCTGCTTAAAGCCCAGCGCTTCCGCCGCGTACTGTTTCTCGTAGATCGCTCCGCGCTCGGCGAGCAGGCAGCGAACGCGTTCAAAGAAACGCAGACGGAGTCGCTGCAGCGTTTCGCCGATGTGTTCGGGATCAAGGAGATTGACGAACAGCAGCCCGAGCCTGATACAAAAGTTCACATCGCGACGGTGCAGGGGCTCGTCCAGCGCGTGCTCTACAACGATGACGGCGGTTTGCCGGTCGACTCTTACGATTGCATCGTTGTCGACGAATGCCACCGCGGATATTTGCTCGACCGCGAGATGAGCGACGTGGAAGTCGAGTTCAGGGATCAAGCCGACTACATTTCGAAGTACCGGCGCGTACTGGATCACTTCGACGCGGTGAAGATCGGGTTGACCGCTACTCCCGCACTGCACACGACCGAGATTTTTGGCCTGCCCGTCTTCGTCTATTCGTACCGCGAGGCAGTCCTCGACGGCCACCTCATCGACCACGATCCGGCGTTGCGCATCCGAACGGCCCTGAGCGAAAGTGGCATCAACTACAAGGCCGGCGACGATGTGCAGGTCTACGATGCCGGCACGCAGCAGATTGACCTGTTCCAGACGCCTGATGATTTGAGCTTCGAGGTCGCGCAGTTCAACCGCAAGGTCATAACCGAACCGTTCAATCGTACCGTATGCGAGGCGCTAGTCGATTATCTAGATCCGGCAGGACCGGGGAAAACGCTGATCTTCTGCGCGACCGATGTGCATGCGGATATGGTTGTGCGTCTCTTGAAAGACGCTTACCGCGCGAAGGGCGTCGACATTGACGACGACGCGGTTCTCAAGATCACCGGCGCGTCGGACAAGCCCCTCCAACTCATCCGGCGATATCGCAACGAATCGCTGCCAGTGATCGCGGTCACAGTGGACTTGCTCACGACCGGCATCGACGTGCCTTCGATCAGCAATCTCGTGTTCCTGCGCCGGGTCAATAGCCGGATTCTGTACGAGCAGATGCTCGGGCGTGCGACGCGCCGATGCGATGAGATTGGAAAAGAAGTCTTCCGCATCTTCGATGCCGTGGATCTCTACGCCACACTCGAATCCGTCAACAGCATGAAGCCCGTTGTGCAGAACCCGAACATTGGCTTCGCGCAACTGGTTAAAGAGATTGTCGCTCACCCGGACGAGCCTATCGCCGAGCGTGCGCGCGAGCAGCTGCTCGCGAAGTGGCAACGCAAGACGCGGCACTTAAGCGAAAGCGAATCCGACGCGCTGAAGCATGCCGGTTGCGATCCACAAGACTTCGGGCAGTTCCTCAAGAACACCGATATCAAAAAGCTGGCCGAATGGTGGGCGAATAATGTGGGACTTGGCGAGACCCTCGACCGCAAGCGCGGCATGCCAACAGACCCCCTTGTGATATCGTCGCACGATGATTCGCTTGTTGATGTGTCCCCTACTTATGGGAAGCCAGAGGACTATCTCGAGCGCTTTACGGAGTTCGTAAGGAAGAACAGCAATACGCTGCCCGCGCTGATGGCTGTGGTGCAACGACCACGCGAACTCACGCGCCGGGATTTGCGGGAGCTTGTGGTCGCACTCGATCGCGCGGGCTTTAACGAAAACTCGCTTACGCACGCGTGGGCGCAGAAGTCGAATCATGAGATCGCGGCGCGTGTGCTGGGCTTCGTGCGACAGGCGGCGCTGGGCGACGCTCTTATCCCCTTCGACCAGCGTGTAGATGCCGCCGTCCAGCGCGTCAGCCTCCACCGAAAGCTCTCACCCCTCCAACAAGACTGGCTCAAGCGGCTTGCCAAACAGATCAAGGCGAACATCGTGGTCGACGATGTTTCCATCAACGAAGGACCGTTCGGGCAGCAGGGCGGCTTCAAGCGCCTGAACCAGGTATTCGACCAGCAACTAAACGACGTGCTGGCTGATATGAATGAATCGATCTGGCAGCAAGCTGCCAACCAATGAGAATTAACCGATGAGCACTATCACTAACGACATAGTCGCGAAGCTTTGGAACCTCTGTAATGTTTTGCGCGACGATGGCGTGACGTATCACGAGTATGTGACCGAGTTGACCTATTTGCTGTTCCTGAAGATGGCCAAGGAAACCGGCACCGAGGACAGACTGCCAGAGGGGTATCGGTGGGACGACCTCGAAAGCAAGGCTGCGCCCGAGCGGCTTGAAGCTTATAAGGTCATGTTGATCCACCTCGGCACGCATGGCTCAATCATCACGAAAGAGATCTTCGCCGCCGCGCGTTCGTTCATTGACAAGCCAGCCACGCTAACCGCGCTCATCACCGCAATCGATGCGATTGATTGGTACTCGGCGAAGACCGAAGGGCTCGGAGATCTCTATGAAGGGCTGCTGGAGAAAAACGCTAACGAGAAGAAGTCGGGCGCGGGTCAATACTTCACGCCGCGTGTGCTGATTGACAGCATTGTGTCGCTGATGAAGCCCAAACTGGGCGAAACAATCCAAGATCCAGCCGCAGGCACTGGCGGTTTCCTCATCGCCGCGAACCACTACATTCGCAAGCACAACGATCTTGAGGCGCTGTCCGAAGCTGCTTACAAGAAATATCGCCTCCAGTTCCACGGCATGGAAATCGTGCAGGCGGCGCACAGACTCGGGCTGATGAATTTGATGCTGCATGATCTGGATTCGGATGAAACCGGCGGTATTCGTTACGGAGACTCGCTTTCGAGCGAGGGTCAGCAACTGCCCAAGGCAGATCTGATCATCACGAACCCTCCGTTCGGAACTAAGAAGGGAGGCGGCCTGCCCACGCGAGATGACTTCACTTTTCCGACCAGCAACAAGCAGCTCGCATTCTTGCAGCACATTTATCGCGCGCTCAAACCGGGTGGACGCGCGGCAGTGGTGCTGCCGGACAACGTGCTCTTTGAATCCAATGTCGGCGCGGACATTCGCCGCGATCTGATGGATAAGTGCTACCTGCACACGATCCTGCGCTTGCCCACTGGTATCTTTTACGCGCAAGGTGTGAAGACGAATGTCCTGTTCTTCACGCGCGGCAAGACGGACAAAGGCAACACGACTGGCTTATGGGTCTACGACCTCCGTGCGAACATGCCTCAATTCGGCAAGCGCACGCCGCTGACGCGTGAGCATTTCGCTGAGTTCGAAGCAGCCTTCGGGAGTGCGCCAGATGGGAGCGCCGAACGGGTTGATACGGGCGAGGAAGGTCGTTTCCGCTACTTTTCGCGCAAAGAAATCGCCGATCGCAACGATAGCTTGGATATCGCTTGGCTGAAGGATGACAGCGATGGCGCTGACGGGGACTTGGCGAAGCCGGAAGTGCTGGCGCAAGAGGCGATCGATGAGCTTGAAGGTGCGCTCAACGAGTTGCGCAGCTTAATGGATGAACTGGGCGTGGAGGCGGCTGAAGAATGAGTAGGCTTCCAAAGGGATGGCTGGAAACAACGCTCGGAGAAGTTGTCGATTACGGCACTACTCTCAAAGCGGAGCCCGACGAGATTTCCGATGATGAGTGGGTTTTGGAGCTCGAAGACATAGAGAAGGACAAGTCGAGAATCGTCAGCCGCTTAACGTTCGCGGATCGAAAGTCAAAGAGCACTAAGAACAGATTCTCGAAAGGCGATGTCCTGTACGGGAAGCTACGACCCTATTTAAACAAAGTGGTGCTCGCAGATTCCAACGGACTGTGCACAACAGAAATTATACCGATCAAGCAGACCGCGGCCGTTGACAACCGGTATGTCTTCCACTGGCTTAGGGGGCCGCGCTTTCTCAGCTATGCGATCGGGGTTAGTCACGGATTGAATATGCCACGCCTTGGGACGGATGCCGGGCGCAGTGCGCCGTTCATCCTTCCGCCGCTCGCTGAGCAGAAACGCATCGCCGACAAGCTTGACTCCGTTCTCTCGCGGGTGGAAGCCGCTTGTGCAAGAATGGGACGGGTGCCGACAATCTTGACCCGACTTCGTCGGGCGGCGCTGGTTGCCACGCTATTAGGTCAGGACGGTGACGCCAAGCCAACTCCTCGCATCGCTTTCGGCAGCCTAATCAATAGCATTAGAGGAGGGACTACGGCTGTTCCTCAAAGCGACAAGACAGCGTACCCGATACTGCGTTCAAGTAGCGTTCGTCAAGGTCGTATTGATTTCGAAGACGTTAGGTATCTGACAAGCGAACAATCGGGTGAGGAGAAAAATTTTATACGTGAAAACGATGTACTGTTCACGCGACTCAACGGCAACGTCAACTATGTTGGCAACTGTGCAGTTGTACCTTCGGTGTCGTTGAACAAGTATCAATACCCCGATCGTTTGTATTGTGCGAGGCTTAAGGAAACGATTGTCCCAAAATACTGCGCATATGCTTTTGCGTTGCCGGATATTAGAAAGGAAATCGAGCGACGAGCGAAATCGAGCGCCGGTCATAAACGGATCTCGATCCAAGATATCAAGGAAATGGAGATCCCGCTCCCCCCTGTTGCCGAGCAGTTGCGAATGGTGAATCAAATTGAGCGAATTTTTGCGACTTGTGACAGGCTGGAAAAGACGCTGGACGAAGCGAAGATTGTTGCCGACCACTTGACACCTGCACTCCTCGCAAAGGCCTTCCGTGGCGAACTCGTCGGGCAAGACCCGAACGATGAGTCAGCGGAACAGTTGCTCGAACGGTTGAAGGCTCTCACAACTTCGCTCGGCACGAAAGGTAAGAGGTCGAGGCAATCAGCCACGGCGGCGGAAATCTAGTGAATCGGGGGCTGCACGTAAGGTCGGATGGCGGCCCGCTTGATTGATAATATAAAAAGCTATGACCGGATAGGTTCCCCGCATGGAATGCGATTTTATGTCGCCCTGCGTCCTCTGGATTGCTGATGCAGATCGCGCGAGCTCAAAGAAAGCGCGCACAGAACGCGTTCCCCGAACGCTAGCGTAGATGCCTGTTGGCTTCACACCCGATAGGCAGGGGAGCGATGGGGAGCTTTTCCTTGAGTCGCGCTCACTATGCGGACCGCTTTCGATCTGAGGCGCGCGTTCAATCGCGCGCCGAGCGCGAGAGATCGCGGACACCGAATAAGGCGAATGACTGAAACGCGTATGATTGCGGCAATATGTCACAGTCGGGTGAGCGTCCCTTGATGGGCCACAAGCGCCCGTGGACCGGGCGCGACAGTCACGTCGGGTGCCCGCCTCATGCAAACGGCATAACCTGACCCACTCCGGCCGTTCATTCTAGCGTGATGTCAATCTCGCCTCGTAAGGTGCAACGGTCATTCGCATAAAGTTGGCTGGGAAAAATGTTCACTCATACACGGATGAGTTCGAACATCGTTGCATGCTATATAACTGCGTCCGGCACCGAAGTTGCGCACCGCTTCGCTCGGCTCCGCAAATCGTCTGTCCGATGAAGAATGGCACTCTAGCTTAGCAGGGCAAGCCCGTGACGTGCCTCCCACGTCGAAATAGCGCGCACGATACCTGTTGCCTTGAACCAGGCAAGCTCATAGGCCAACCGAAGGGAGGAACATAACGTTTTTTCGTTGCATCGATTTTGAGATCTATTCCTCAATGCGATAGCCAACACGCATGTAAAGTCATGACCTTGGATCATGTTCCAAATGGGCTCGCCAAGGATCGCACGATGCCACGCCTCGACCTCCTCCGGCTTGATGCTACACAAGTCCGCAAAGTCTTTTAACAGACGATGCTCCTCCAGTCGTAAGGCTGGAGCGTCTACGTATTTCCATGGAGACAGACGTTCGAATGGGACATTCAATCCACGCTCACGATTTATGTACCTTAACTTTCCGAAAAAAAGGCTTATATCCTTGATGCGCTCGATGAGATCTCGAAGTTTTTCTGGTCGCGCATCGGCTTGGTCATGGTCAACATACTCGTCCAACACCTTCTCCAACGCCGGAGAACTGGCCAACAAAGTCTCTAAGTCGTTGGTCTCCGGATACACCAAGTTATCCGATTCGTATGTCCGCCCTAGGAAACTGTCATAATCGTCGTCTACGATAGCAATAAAACCGTTAAAACCCTCTTGATCTAGTATTTCCGCCACCTTTACCGAAGTAAATTTGCCTCCGGAAATGGTGATCTGGCAATCGTCATTCTTGATCTTGGTTCGCCAAAAAAGGGAGTCAGATACCCCTTCTAGAACCAACAAGGTTCCTCGAAATGCTGCGCGAGCCATCTTCAGTTCGGCGAGTACATCGCCGACATTCCTGGTAATCATTCTATTCCCCTGCTTCCTGTGAAGCTAAGGGAACCATTAGGTCGTGCCGGTCGCCGACAATAAATGGAGAATGAGTCGCAACAATTGCATCGAACCGCGTTGCCTCCACGATATTCAGCAAGTCTTGCAGGAATTGCTTCTGCCACGTCAAATGCAACGACAGTTCGGGCTCATCAAGCAATACAAGCGTATCGGGGTCTACCCTAAACAAAAGATCATAAATCAAAACTAATTCGTGCTGTTCTCCCGATGACAATGCGTCGAGATCTAGCGAGGCGCCGGTGCTGCTAACTGCCTTCAATCCCTCTTGCTTATCAAGTGAAATTGATTTATTTCTAAACTTCTTGTTGACAATGTCAAGAAGCAAATAAACACGCTCAGACAGATTATCCAATACACTTAGCTTCGATTGAGTGTCCGAAACGTATAAAGCAAGAACATCAAGCCGCGTCGAATCAAGTGAATCTATTGCATTCACATCAAAGGGGTAGCTATTGTCGTCAGCGAGCAAGCCGATTTTCTTCAAGTAGTCTCTTTTCTTTTCTAGATCAACCATTCGTCGCTTAAGCTCATCGACCGGAACTCTCGGTTGATCGCCGTGTAGCAAGCGCCAAGGAAACGATTGATCGAGCGTTTGAGACCCTTTTCCATAATTGGCTAACGTGGCGGAAACCTTTTCCTTAAGCTCGCTCGCGTAGCTCTTCACCATCGAAACGACGGTGCGATCGGCATTATGCCGCGCCCACTCTGCCTCCTGAATACTAAGCTTAAGTAATCGCTGTGTTTCAATGAAATGCACCTTCACTTTTCGGCGAAGATTCCGAACCAATTCGGGTTCTTTAAAGAGTTTTCCTTGATAACGCGTGGGCAACCGGTCAGAGTAACGCTCAATAACCTGATAGGCTGTAAGGTACTCCTTGTATTCCCTATCCATCCACTGGTCCGGGCCCATTCGATAAAGCCAAGGCGTCTCGCTATCAATGAAGCTTGCGAGCCTCGCCGACGAAGATTTATTGGGTAACGCACCCAACTCTGCCTCTTCTCTTCTGCCATCGGCGATCGCGAATGCCCGAATAACGATCCTAGGTGGTCTTTTCTCTGACTTGGCCCGAACAGAACGTTCGAAAAGGTATTGTTGTCGTGGCTGATCGGATTCGACACCTTCTTCGTCCACAAATTCGCGCTCTTCCCTCTCGAAACCTAATATCGAGGCGTCCGTTAGTGTCACAGTAAAAGTTGAGAAATGCGTGCGAGCCAGTTCCACAAGTCGGCCTGAAAACAACGCCGCCACTAGCTTCAAAAGCATGGTTTTACCCACGCCGTTGGGTCCGTGGATGATAGTGACCCGCTCTTGGAGGTTCAGGTCAATTTTATGATTGTATAACCCGAATAAACCGGTTACCTCTACTCGCCGAATGCGCAGCGTCTCTTCGTTCATTTCCCCACCCCTGCTTGCTATTTGTCGTCGGATTCTACATGAACCATCGCACAATCTACGTTGCACCGAGCGTGCAGATTGGCGATCTGAACTTGTGTCCGATAGAGTCTCTCGGCGACTAGCCTTTCCACACCAAACTTGCCGAACTGTCTGGTCGTCGGTCGCGGCTTCGCGATGGTCTCGAAAGACGCAGGTTTGCTCATAATTGACCACTTGACCTATGACGCGCCGAGTACCAGTAGAAGGCGATGGTCCGTTACTTAGCGCGAAGCCGACAGTGAAACCTCTTCGGAGCGTACTGCCGAACGGCGGAACATGGCCGTAAGAGCCCGACGGCGCCGCGCGCCGAACAGTGGCGCTTGCATGCCATGCAAAAGTCTTAGTCCCGCAACATTCGTTCGCGCTTCACAGAAGCGCGCAGACCACTAGGAACATGCGCGAAGTGACAGTCTGCTTACAGTGCATCTTCTCGTGCGACGAACAGGTCATGGTGGCGCTTGAGCTCGTCTGTGGACGGCTGATCATTCGATGCCTCAGGAAAAGCAACGAAGCGCCGCGCGTGATACTGCGTGTACTCGGTCCCCTCCAATGTCCGCGAAACGGCCACACGGCCGTCCGCATCAATGGCGATCAGGTGCAGGTCGAACAGCGTGTGAATGTCTGCGCGCAACAGCAGCCCGTTCGACGTGGCGTAGTCCGTTTTGAGCGCGTGCGGCACGATGTGAGCCGCCTCAAGAAGTGGCGTAACAGTTGAACCGGTGATCGCACAGGTGCCACAATAGGCGCGCCTGAGACGATTCCGGAAATCGGCTTGACCACGCCGCGTCTTGATGTTGACGAATTGCCGGTTCTCGTTATCCCAGCCATCATCGCCGACGTCATCCGCTAAAGTGATGGCTTCGAGTGGCACAACGCGTCGTAGTTCTACGTAATGCTGATCGAAGTCGTGATTTGACTTTTCCCATCCGGCGCGCATCCAGGCTGCAGGAATAGGTTGGGTTTTAGTGCTGCTCAGGTACTGCTGCGGGTGCACGTAAGCGGAGGCAGGCAGTTCGTGCGGGGCAATCAGCTCGTTTATTTTGTCAAAAGTGAGCCTAACGGTGTCGCCGCGCAGGCTGCGCAGGTGCGCTTCGAGTCTGTCGTATTTCGCCATCGTGCTTGTGGTCCCGAATGGAATCTTGCTGGTTGCCGTCGGTTAGCGCTCCTTCGTCAGCGCCTGGCCTCCCGCACTTCGCTGGCGACCTGCGCGTGACGCTCCAGATGCTTGGGATGCGGTGACGACGCGGTATCTGTCGGCGGACGCAGCACCTTCCCTTGGAGCTTTCCGTACTCCGTACGCTGCAGGGCGTCCGCGACCTGGACCTTCATTTCGCGATTGACCCACAAGAGACCCAGATCGAACAGCGAGTGAATGTCTGCGCGCAACAGTAGCCCGTTGTTGCACCGGTTCGTGTGGCCGCCCTTATACGGGATGATGTGGGCCGCCTCGAGTACATCCTCTATGGTGCAGCCCGTGACAGCACACTGCCTTTCATAAGCATTGAGCAGGGCCTTTCTGAATTTGGCCTGCCCGCGGCGCAGAAAAACTGCTCGCAGTTGGCGCTCGCGCGCATCGTCCTCGGATATGATCGGCTCGGCTAGTTCCCGGGCCGCCGCTTGTTCGGCGCGGTGGATCGCCTCTCGGGGTGTTCGATTGCCTAGGGTCGTTGGCACTTTATGGGACCCCCGCTTGGCGGGGCCGCGTGACCGACGCGACTTCCAGTCTCGCGAAAAGGTCGCCGTCGTGCGCAAGAACGCTTCCAATTCATTGAGGCTAGTGTCTACCGCCACCGGGAATTCCAGCGCGTAATAGTCGGTGCCATGCGCGTCCTTCAGCGTTTTGCTGGTCCCGGGGCCTTTTCCGGTGCGCTTCGTGAACACAGTGAAACGGACAACGACGTGTTTTTGCCGGGCGAAGAGCTGAACGTGCCGGAAATGCTGTTCTGTTTCGATCGGGTCAAACCGGTATTCGACGAAGTTCGCGGCCCGGTTGATATAGCCTTGGTTGTCGCCCTCATAGTGGCCATCCAAGAGCTTGATGATTCGCCTGAGGTTGCGGGCCGCATCCCGGTGCCTTCGCATCCATCGGTCGGCGTTCGGACAGGCCTTCACGTTTTCGCTTCTTTTTGGTTTCGCCATTGAAATTCCCCGATGCAGGAGCTGCCGTCCGGCGGCCCGATGCCGTCACCGTCAAGGCCCGCCGCTTGTTGACGTAGAACCCAGGCCGCAGCAGCGTGTGCATGGTCTTTTCATGGCCGATCATTGCGTCATGCGATCGGCGGCACGGAAGGCTCATGCGGTGTCGGCTGGCGGATCTTGCTCGTCGTTTTCATCGCCTACGCCCGTCGTTCGTCAATTTCCCGGAAGCGCGTCGAACTCTTCAAAGATCGAGAGCGCGCGCCGTGGATAGGCCGCCGAAAGCTCATCCACATCCAATTCGCTGCGCCGCAACTCAAACGTTCCACGAACCTCAATCATTTCATAGAACTGTACGGGCTTCACTCGTCCGCTTAACGCGCTTGCGACCGCGTGCATGACGGTTGTACTGCATCTCATGCCGAACACGATCTCGGCCATTTCGAGTGGTGAATCGACGACTCCCCGGGAACCCAGCAAGCGCCACTCCCTCTCATAGTGCCAGTCAGGCGCCTTTCGCAGCAGCACGGCTGCGTCGACCGCGATTCGGGCCTGTTCATCACGGTCGAGCACCATTTTGGCGACCGCGCTCGCGCGCACGTTTCGGTTGCCGCCATACCGTACCTCGTGAAGCTGTCGTTGTGCTTCTTGCGGCACGCTGTATCCGATGCAAATTCCTCGATGCTGCGCGCCGTAGTGACTCCACATCAAGGGGCAATCATATCGGGTCGCCAGTGACAAAATCCCCTTGTTGTACTGTTTCAGCAACTCGCGTTCGATTGCATATGCCAGCACGGACGCGAGGGGGCCGGGGGGATCAGAGCAGCGTTCCGGGTCCGTAGCGTCATATCTCAAACCATCGATCATCCGCTGCGCCGCGGCATGACTATGTTTCTCGATATGTGCCATGGTCTTTGGTCCGCGATATTTCACAGCACGTGCGCCACTTTGCATTTCATCTTCAACGCGACGGCGGACTAGTTCATAAACCGTACGCTCCATGGTCGCGACGTCGCAGTCTGCTTCAACGCACGGCTTGGTATCTAACGGATCATTGAAGGTACTGGGGTCGGCATAGTAGACGGTGTCGGCACACAGAAGCTCGACCGTCCGTTCGTCAAAGTGGCGATACTTGTACAGGACTGGCGGGATCACCTTTGGCATGCCGTCGGCCATCTCGTGCTCACTCATTGAATGTCCTCGGTGTCATCGCGATTGGCCGGTCCGTTCCCTATCGCCGGAGCAGGTGGTTACGTCGCACAGCTTGCTGCATGCAAGGTCGTCGCACATGCAATGGACCCCCGCTGTGTGCATTGTCACTAATTTGGAGTGTCCTGTCGAATGTCTCCTGTTGGGCCGCTGCCTCTATGCCGGAGCCCCACCGATCGGTGGGCGGTGAGAGCGAAATTTCACTTTTTCACACCGACGGCGCGGCGCATAGCGCTGGTTATGCCCTGTCGCGCCTGCCAGAAGCCGGCCCAAGGATCGGCCTTCAATGAGCGCTGCCGTGCGACGGCTTTTTTCATCGTCCATTCGTCGCCGCGCACGACGTTCTTAAGTTCGTCCCACGAGACTGGCATCGACACCGCCATGCCGCCGCGCGCGCGAACGGAGAAGGGCGCAACAGTGCTGGCGCCACGGCCGTTACGCAGGTAGTCGATGAAAATCTTGCCGACGCGGTTGCGCGGTCCAGAGATGGCTGAAAACTTCTGCGGTACCACACGCGCCATATGTTGGGCGACCGCGTGGGAAAAGTCTTTCACCTCGTCCCACCCCTGCCGGCGCGTCAGCGGCACAACAATGTGAAACCCCTTGCCGCCACTCGTCTTGGCAAATGAGCGCAGCCCAAGTTCGTCGAGCACGGTTTTCAGAAGGCCGGCCGCCTCGAGCATCGCGGACCACGGGAGCGCGGGGTCCGGATCGAGATCGAATATCACGCGGTCGGGGTGGTCGAGATCGGGCGCGACGGCGTTCCACGAATGCAGTTCAACGACGCTCATCTGCGCCAAACCGACGAGCGCGTCGATGTTGTTGGCGACGAGCAGCGGCGGGTGGTTGGGATTCAGATCGACGGGGAGTTCCTCGACGCCTGGAATGCGCATGCGCTCTGCGTGCTTCTGAAAGAACAGCTCGCCATTGAGCGTTTCCGGTGCGCGCACAAGTGTGAGCGGCCGGTTATGCAGATACGGCAGGGCCCATTCGGCAATGGCATCGTAGTAGCGGACGAGGTCGAGCTTCGTGTGTCCGGTGATGGGGTCAATGACGCGCTGCGGATTGCTGATCTTGATGTCGCCGACCAGCACGGTGCCATGCGGGCCGGGACGCTCGCGCGTCGAGCCGAAGTGTCCCTCGTCCGGCGCGTCGACAACCTGTTCTTCTGTCACGGTGCCGGCCGGTTTGTCTTCCCGGATCGCGTGAAAGAGCGCGTGCCGGATTTCCCCGCCCGGTGTCCATTCAAGAAACGACACTTCGGCAACCACCTCCGGCGTCAACCAGTGGAATTCGCGGTCGCGCTCCGGCTGCGGCGCGTTGAAGAACGGTGACTGCGCGGCCTTGAGCCCGGCGATCCGCTTTGCGAAAGCCGCGCTCTGCCGCGGTGTAAAGTTCGGTCCGACATGGCCTGCATACCGCAGAGAACCATCCTCTTCGTGCACGCCCAGGAGCAGCGACCGGACGCCGGATTTCGCGCCGTTGACGCGTGATATACCACCGACGACGAATTCCTGTCGGAGTGTGCATTTGAGCTTGATCCAGTCGGTCGAGCGACCGGACCGGTAAGACGCGTCGCCCCGTTTGCCGATGATGCCTTCCAACTTCATGCGGCACGCAGATGACACCAGCGAGGCTGGATCCTCGGCGAAATCCTCCGCGTAGCGGAGCAGCGGGGTGTTGACTTCGTCCATCAGCTCGCGCAGCAGCTTTCGGCGCGCGCGCAGCGGCTGCTCTCGTATGTCGGTGCCGTTGATCCAGAGCAGATCGAAAACGAAGAGCACAATCTCGGCCGCGCTCCGTCGGTCGAACGCATTCTGCAGCGCATTGAAGTCGGGCGCGCCAGCGTCGTTGAGGACGACGGCCTCTGCATCGATCCACGCGTTGTCCACGGGCAACGCACGCAGCGCGTCGCGCAAGCGCGGCATGCGCTCAGTCCAGTCGTGACCGTTTCGGGTGAAGAGACGAACGTCGCCGCCCTCGATCCGCTCCAGCATCCGATACCCGTCGAACTTGATCTCGTACGACCAGTCGCCGTCCATCGGGATGTGCTCGGCTAAGGTCGCCAGCTGCGGCTCGACGAGCGCCGGCATGCCGTCGGCCGGTGAATCTCTCGCCGGGTGCTTCCGGCTCGCTCGTGACGAACTCCATCGTGACATCAGTGATTTCCGATTTGAGCTTGGCGAAGTACGAGGCCTAAAACGTCGGTGAGTGCGGTTCGCGAGTGTTCCACGCCCAAGCGAGGGCAAGCTTCGCCCACGCGTCGTCCTTCGGGCAGCCTGTTACGGCGCAAAAGTGTTCGAAGTCATCGGAAAGAGTGTGTCCATGCTCGTTCCGCTGCATCGGATGGGGAAGAACGACTTCAAGAATCGCTGCGGGATTGCGGTATTCAAACATGGGTCACCTCCATGCCTCCTTGCGAGCATGAATCGGGCCTTCGTCGTCAGAGCCTATGCAGCGCACCCAGTGCACGCAGCCCTGTTGCGGCTGGTCTTGAACCTGCGTCCTTCCGCCGTGGCAGCAGAGGATGTGCGAGCCGCCGGCCAGTGTTCTTTGGCGAAATGCTCGCAAGCGACGCAGTGCTTCGGGGCGACTGGGGGATCGAAGTCGGGCATGGCGCAGATATGTATGGATGTACAGTATATCCCGTGGCAAAATTAATAATCGGTAATCGTCGGAGACGCAGATGCCCATCCTTGTCGGCACCGCTTCGTGGACGGACAAGACGCTGATCGAGTGTGGCGCGTTCTATCCGCCGCGCTGCGGTAGCGCTGAGGCCCGGTTGCGTCATTACGCCAGCGTGTTTCCGCTGGTCGAAGTCGATTCCTCCTACTATGCAATGCCCAGCGCGACAAACAGCGCCCTATGGGTCGAAAGAACGCCGCCGGGCTTCGTGTTCGATGTGAAGGCGTTCCGTCTCTTCACCGGGCACCAGACGGAGCCCCGATTTTTCCCGAAAGATCTGCAGGCCGCATTGCCAAACACGGGCAAAAAGAACCTCTACTACAAGGACATTCCGGCGCCCGTGCTCGAGGAGCTATGGGCGCGCTTTTTCGAGGCGCTGCAGCCGCTGCACGCCGCCGGCAAACTCGGCTCGGTCTTGTTTCAATTCCCTCATTGGGTAACTGCGGCGCCGAAGGCAAGAGTGCACGTCGAGCACTGTGCCGAACGCATGCATCCCTTCCTGACTGCGTTCGAGTTCCGTCATGAGAGCTGGCTGAGCGAAGAAAATCGCGAGTCGACGCTAGCGATGGAGCGGGAGCGCGGGATCGTGCACGTCATCGTCGATGCGCCAGAGGGAGTGTCAAAGCGTGCGCATACCGTCTGGGAAACGACATCGCCGCAGCTTGCGATTGTGCGGCTGCATGGCCGCAACGCGGAGACGTGGAGCGGGGCGGAGTCAGCAGCTCACCGCTTTAACTACGAGTACAGCGATGACGAGCTGCGTGAACTGGCGCTGCCGATCGAAGCAATCTCAACGAAGGTCCGCCACACGCATGTGCTGTTCAACAACTGCTATCGGGACGTCGCGCAGCGCAATGCCGCAACGATGTTGAGTGTCTTAGGCGTCGCCTGATAGCTGCAATCGCAGTGATTGCAGTGTCCCGTATGCGGAGAGATCTGACCTTTCTGCAAGGTGCCACAAGTGCGTTCTACGGCTGCCGGTGGTAAAGTCAGACGAAATAACGCGGAGAGAGGGCTACGTGTCACGCAGCATTATTTGCGTCGGCGACACTACGTCGCACGGCGGCAAGGTCATAGAAGGAAATCCAGCCGCAACGCTTGAGGGCAGGCCCATTTCGGGCGTTGGCCATATGGTTGCATGTCCGCAATGCAAAGGTACGTTTCCAATCCTGCCTGATCTGCTCGGTCGGCGTTACCCGCACATCATTGACGGCCGAGATACGGCTGTTGAAGGTATGCGCACTGCATGCGGCGCAACGCTCATCGCATCGCGCTCAAAGTCCACTATCAGCGACGAAGGTGACGGCCAGGCAAGTACCGGTGCAGCAGTCGCCGCGGCGGCTACTGCACTGCCGATGTCGCCAACTCCAACGCTTTGCCTTGAATGCTTGGTCGCGGCAGCAAAAAGCGGCGCAACGACGGTTATGCGGGAGTAGCCGTGCCATCCAATATCGAAGCTTACTTTGCGCGACGCAAAGCGCAGGTGTCGTTACCTGTTCGCCTATATGCGCTTGTTGATGCGCTTCTGTACGGACGTGGCGAGATAGTCGAACGGCCAGCCGCGGCTGTTGGACTATTCGACGGAACACCCGACGCATCCCTAGCCGACGCCGGGCCGTGGTTGATCGATTTTGAGGAAGCGCCGGACAGCGTAAAACAGTCGTTATTCGCGTTGGGGGCAGGCGCAGAGGGCGTTTCGTGGCTTGTCAGTGCATTTCCTTTTCCTGTACTTGCCGACGAGCTCGCAGGGCGTCTAAACGCCCGTATGCCGGACGGACGCACCGCGTTGCTGCGCTTTTACGATGCGCGCCTGATGACCGAAATCGCGGACCTGTTCTCGTTCACGCAGCGTACCGAATTCTTCGTGCCGACGTTCGATTGGCTCGTGGAAATCAATGGCGAACTGATGAGGGTGCATCGGCATGCTTGAACTCACGACGGAACAGGTTGCGGCGCTTACTGAAATCGACGCAAAGCGGTTTGTCGAAGGCGTGCGCGCGGATTTATGCAGAGACGATCCGAAACTCGCGGGCGACGTGAGGCTTTCATCGCGGCTATGGCAGGCGTTCAAAGCGGCGCGGGCACTCGGCATTGAGCTCGATGAGAATCTGGTTGGGTTCCTTCGAATCGAGGCTTACGCGCCCGGCTTCTATGAGCAGCCTGCGATAGGCGCTTGGCTGACACGTTCGGGCCGCCCGGCAGACGAACGATTTCACGACTATTTGCGCGTCGTGCGTTGGAAGATCGAACATCCTGAATTTCAGGGAGGATTGAACAATGGCGGGTCTGGCAGTTCCGGTGATAGAGGCGGCAGCTCAAGCCCTTGGGCCGATCTTGGCGCGCGCTGGCGCCGCTTTGTTGGGCGGGGCAGTGGTAGGGGCAACGGGTAGTCTGTCCGGCGATACAAAGAAGGAGGACAGCAAGGCCGCTGATCGGTCCTTGCCGCGCACCGATCGGAAGTGCGACAAATGTCCGCCGGAGGGAGGCGCAAAAGTCCGCCGCAACCACGGCGTCAACTGGAACTCCTACCAGTACCAAGCGCGCATCACCGGCTTCCCTTTTGATACGGAAGAGTGCCGGTGGTCCGAAGAGTGGCAATGGCTCGGCATTGATTTCGACGGATTTCAGGCCGGCGCGTGCATGCTCCAAGAGGCCAAGGGCAACTACGATCAATTTCTTGATGGATCGATCCCGAAGGCCGACAAGTGGTTCGAGGGATTCAGGACCATGGAAGATCAGATCGTTGAGCAGGGCACGACCGTGCGCATGAACCCGCCGGCCCGTTTGACATGGTACTTTCAAACTCCGCTCACCTACAAAAAGATGGCTCCGGTGCTCACGCGCATGGGCGTTGCGGCCGTCTATCAACCGTGATTCAAACATGGAAATTAACGCAACGTTCCGGGACGCGTCGCTGTCGTCTCAAGACTTCCGCGAAATGCTGGCTCGCGAATCGCGGCTCGTGACTGCACTGTCCGCAAAACAGCCACTGATGGCACATGCGAACTGGCGGCTCACGGCTGATTCGCTGGAAGAGGCGAATCTCTATCCCGCCTTTGACGAGAATCGCGAACCGTCGACGCCCGCATTGGCTGTACTCACCACTCGAGCAGGTGGCAAAAAGCGCGGTGTATCGCATGCTGCAATCTGGAATGCGACCGAGGGGAACGACAGCGCGGTGATCTCCTGCCAAATATCCGACGCAAAGGTGCTGCCCGATCGAGTGACGCTCGATATCGATGCGTCGCTTTGCCCGCAGTCGGCTGACGACATGGCCGGCATCGTTCAGTCAATCGTCGCTAACTTCGCTCCGCTCGTCGTGGAAGTTGCGCCAAAAGAGTATTTCGACCGGCGCGTATTCGACGACAAGCCTGGCGTTGGCTGGATGCTCTATCTGCCGAAGGTCATCACAGTGCAGCAGGTGCCGGAAGCTGGCGCGTTGATCCCGCTGCCTGAGGCCGGCCGTAAGCAGACTGGCACGCTCATCGTCAGCGTCGCCGATGCGGTGTTCTCGGTCGACAACGCGGAACATGTCGAGATCGCGAACCGCGTCGAAATTCGCTTGGTCGATCAGGATTTGTTGCCGGCATACGCAGATATCTGAGCGCCGGCCATGGTCACGCTCGCTAGGCACCGTGTCTCCGGATTTTCCGGAGCATGGGACGCGCGGACTGGGTAGTGCTGGATTAGGGGTAAGGCAAGCTCGACGTAACATGCCCGAGGGCGGGCGCTGCTGCAGTCCTCGAGCACTTTCAACGTTCGCTTCGATCATGATCGGCCGCGTGGCTGGCACGGGCACCGTGCGCACCTCTCCGGCGTCTTGTCGCCGTCGTCCTCGCTGTGGCCGGCATGAATGAATCAGTGGGTGGCGGACGATCATGCGCCCTAGAAGGGGCCAGGAAGGCGTCGCCGGTCACGCTAGTTCTTGCGGCAACAGGCATTAGCGGACTAGAACATCAGACTGTAAATCTGTCAGTCATGACTTACAGCTGCCAAGCCAAAATCCGTTCACCTCGCTCAATCGACCGCGCCACAGGATGCCCTGAGTCGACATCGATCCGGACTGCGCGAGGATTCGTGCGTCTTTAAGATCGGGTCTCCGGTCTTCCGACACAATAAAGCCTGCTGATCGAGTCAGCCCACCTTAAGTGGATGCTCCCGCAGGTACGTGCGCAGCGCGTCATTGATCCGTCTCTGCCAGCCGGCGCCGGTGGCGCGGAATGCTTCAACAATATCGGCGTCCGTGAGAACCTCGGCTGACTGGCGAGCGCGTCGCAGGCGAACTCTAGCTATTTGGCGAGTCTTCATCTTGTCCTGTACCCTCAAGGTTCTGCGGCTCGATCATGAAGTCTACGTGTACGGCGTCGTACGGGAACACGACGGCGCCGTCCCCAGCACGGTCGAGCACACCGACGTTCAGCAGCGCGTGGACGTCCTCATGCACCTTTTCTTGCTCTTGATCGAGGCGCCGGGCGAGTTCGCGGATTGACATCGGGCCGGCGCCTGTCATCTGCCGAATGATCTGCACGCGCATCGGCGTCAGCGTCTTGAACAGCAGTTCCGGCGTCTCGAACGTAATGCGTTCGGTCTGCGTCGCGATGCCGTTATTGGCGGCGGAAACGACCCGCGCAATCATCGCGTCGCGGAGTTCTACGCTGATAGTTAAAGTGGCCATTGTGAAGCCTTAACGGCCGGGTTCTTCTGCGTTGTGCGGGACGATTTCCGATTCAATCCGCTGTCCGTGGGCACGCCGCGCAATCTTCAAATCATGCGCCTGCTGCATGTTCAGCCACGACTCGGCGGATCCGCCGAAGTAGCGCGACAGTCGTAGCGCCAGCTCTGCAGTAACCGGGCGCCGCTCGTTCACGACGTCGTCTAAGTTGGAAATCGAAACCTTCAGGGCGCGCGCGAGCGTGCTCGCACTCATTCCCAGCGGAACCAGGAATTCTTCCCGCAGGATTTCGCCTGGGTGCACCTCGCGCATGCCGTTGACCGGTCGTGCCGCCTCAGTTGATTTCATATCGTTCACGGAGCGCAGCAGCGCCGCCTCGAATCGCTCCCGATCCTTGTCCATTACGGTCTCCGCAGTTTTGACTATCTATTGTAGCCGCCTCTGACTGTCGTTACGCCAAGATTGAATCGCAGCTCCGGTGGTCGGCGCTGCGATTCTTGGATTGGGAGCAAAAAATCATGAATACAGCGGCATGGGCCGAAAAGGTGGCGTTGCAGAAAGAAATTGCAGACGTCGAAGCCAAACTTGAGCATGCATTGACACAGGGCGGTGGAGCTCATCGGAGCGTGTTCGAACGGCGCCTTAAGATCTTGCGAGGCCAACTCGCGCAGGCTACGCAACGGGCCGCACGCGAATTCTACGCGCTGCCGCGTGACCCGGCGACGGTGTGACGGGATACGACAACCACCGCATCACCGCATCTCGATCGAGCCAACGCGGCGCAACTGGGTGTGCCGAATGGCACTCGCTGCCATACGGCGGCGGCCTTGGTAGTGTCTGCCTGCCGCCGATATGAGATCCGATAGGCCCTCCGAGGGCCTTTTTCTTTGGCACCGACTCCCGAGCAAGATGCATTTCCCTATCTAATAACAGACTTTTTGCTATCTGATTTGGCCGTTTTGTTTGGTCGTGACAAGAAGATCTGTCCATCGGCAGCTTGTGTTGAGCGCCGAAGCAGATTCCAAACAAACGGAGCATGGATATGGGTAACGCAGCACACGAGGCGGTAATCACCGCTATCAACAGTCAGATCGGCGAAACCAACGCCTTGATCAACGCGGCTCTTGTCGCCGGTACCGACACCATCAAGTTGCGCAAGCGGCTGGCAACCCTGCACAGCGACCTCAAGGCGGCGCAGGACGCGGAAGCCGCCGGCGTCGCGGACGTGCGGGCCCAAGATGAGGCGCTTGTGGTGGCGAGTGCGAGTGAGATCGCGGCGTCCGCAATCGCGTCGATCAACGCAGATCTCGAGGCTCTCGCGGTTCCATGTCGCGTACGCCACGGTGACGAACGCTTCGTTGCACTTGCGCAGCAGATCGCGCGCTCACTTCGCGCAATGCAGAAAACCGCTGACAAGCTTGACTCGGCGCGCGAATCGGTAGAGCGGATCGAAGCCCGCGTCAACGACTGCGTTGCGCGCCGGTCGGCGATCACTGCAGCTCGACTCGAGGGCAAATCCAACGATCGGGAGGCCAACGAGTTTGTTGCGCTGGCTGCCGATATCGACGCGCTGAACGGCTTGCTGTTCGAAGCTCGCGCGAAGTTCGAGAAGATTGATGACAAGGCCGAAAGCGCTGCTCTGAACGCGCTGCATGCCGAAATGAGGCGGCTGTCGTCCAAAGTGACCATTGACGCCGTCAGGGAGCACGTGGCGCGAATCGAGTTCGATCTCATGCAGGGCATCCGGAAGCTGTACCAGACCTCACGGAAGCACGCCCCGGAGCGCACCTCGACGCCTCGTTCGCACTATGTGATGAACGCAGACTTGGAGTTTTTCTGCCGCACTGGCGTGCTGCGTTGACGTGGAGCCGGTCATGACGTTTGCGAAAGGCCACGAATTCAGCCAGGAGACGAAGTTTCGCCCCGGGCAGACCGGCAACGTGCGCGGCCGCACCAGACAGGTGAAAAACGTCGTTGCCGAGGCGTGTCGGCCCTTGCGTCGCCATGCGGGTGTGTTGGTCGAGCACGCATTGGCGAAGGCCTTGGCTGGCGATACAGCGGCCCTGGTGGCGCTGCTCAACCTCCTGTCAACGGTCGAGCAAGTCGAAGCTGCAAAGCGTCTGCCTGCGGCAGCCTAGGACTAGTCCTTTACTCCGTCCGCGCCGCCCATGACTCGGCGCGGGTTTCCCGGCTGGCGATTGCTGGCCGGGCTTTTTCAAATCTTAGAGGTTCCGGTGAAGAAAAAACCGTTCGACCAGTTAATCGATGATCTCCTGCCGTGGTGGCGAGCTCACAACGCGCCGTCGGCAGCCGTCCGCAGGCCACTTCGAAAGAGCCTGTTCGGTCACGCTAGGCGGCTGGCTGCTTCGCGCAACGATGGGCCGCAACTGCTGTTGGCGAAGGCGCAGCAAGCGCCTCAGCCGGCGTCGCTGAGAGCGGCGCGACACCTCATGGACGCGCAGCGACAGGCGGCGTCGAACTACAACCCCAGTGGGGCCGTCGACGAACGGGCGCTCCGGCGCGTTGCTGAGGCTGCAAAGAATGGCGCTCTCACTCCTGACGATGTCGCTGCAGTGCAACGGGCGCACGCCGAGGGGCTGGCGATGCCCGGTCATGTACTCAGGAAGCTGGCGGAGGCGCGATGAAACGGGGACGCACGCAGGTGCCACAGCTCTCGCCGTTGACGCTCCGGCGCCTCGAGCGCGAGGCCCACGACATGGGGCTGACCGTCGAACAACTGATTGACCGCGCGCTGATCGCGCTCGCAGACGAGGTCGATGCGGGCCGGCACGAGAAAGCGAGGCTCGCGCGATGAGCAGCGTTCGGTTGCTGCTGATCAAATCGCGCCGCCCGCGTCCGCCAGTGCAGCCGCTCGTGCCGCCAGGGGCAGATACGCGCGCACCCGTAACGGGAAGGCTTTTTAGTGCTGTGGTGGGGGCGGTCCACAGAGGCCACCTGCCGATGGAATGTCTCAGCGCTGTCTCTGATGCTTGGTTCATGCGCAAGCCACTGCCGGATTACGTGGCGGCGGTACTCGAGGGCGGCCCGGCGTAATCCGAGCCGTAAGGCGCATCTAAGCTTCAGGGCGCTCATTTTTTCGGAATTTTCGATTTGAAGATGGATATCAAACTCTACGACCCCGACGTACGGGTCAAGTTGTTTAAAACAATCGGCCGGACGACGGTCGATGGTCAGACGCCCGTGTCGCAGCGTGTGCTCGACACGAACAAGACGATCGATCTGACGCCGTTCCTCGGCGAGTCCGGCCAACTGGCGTGCTCTAAGTCCGTGCGCGAGGCCGCCGGCGGATTCTCCATCACGCTCGCGGATTCGCCCTACGTGCAGCCGGGCGCGTTCGAGTCGCTGTATGGACTCGTCGAGCCGATGGACTTCGTCGAGATCCGCATGCGGCACAATCCGCCGAATTCGAGCTCTAGCAGCTCGGCGACGCCTCCCGTGTATATGCGCGGGTTCGTGACGGAGATCGAGCGCAACGAGACGATTACGCCGGAAGGCAAGCCGCAGCGAAGCGTGACGATCAGCGGGCAGGACTACGGCAAGCTGTGGAGCATGATGCAAATTCTTTTGCTTCCCGGATTGGTGATCGGTCAGGACTATCTGTCAGCGTTCAAGCTATTCGTTCGCTTCGGAGTGGGTTTTCAGACGACGCTGAATGCATCCGACTTCGTGACCCAAGTCCTCAACAAGATCGTCAACCCCTATCTCGCGTCGCTGATGCCGGCGAATTCGCCGAATCCGGCCGTTATCAAGACGGACATCTCAGTTTCGAACGGCGTCGTGGACGTTGGCGGGGCGCAAAGCCAGCAGGGCACGATCTACAACCTGTTGAGCTACTTCGGCGATGTCGGACTGTGGAACGAGCTTTACCTCGAGGATCGAGAGGACGGTGTGTATTGCGTCTATCGACCGAATCCATTCAAGGACATCGACGGCAATGTCATCCAGTCGGACGCGGTGGAACTCACGCCGATCACGGTGAGGGGTGAGGACGTCATTCTGCTCAACGTAAAACGGACGGACGCGAACGTCGCCAATTACTACTGGGTTCGGTCGCCTAAGTTCGAACTGGTCGACGATATCACGCGCCGCCTGTATGCCTTGCAGGCTGCAGATGAGCCGTCGGTCGACCTGTCGATGTACCCGAATGCGGCAGAGCGGTTCTATGGTGAGCGCGTCATGATGTTCGACACTCAGCAGGGCGGCAATGATGTGACCACTTTTAACAGCGGGCAACCTGCGGACGTACAGGAAACTCGCGGTGTGAGCATGGCCGACTGGATTACGAACCGACGCAAGATTCTCGCCGCGCAGAATAAGGACAACGTGCTGTTCGAGAGTGGTACGGCGCGGATCCGCGCGGATGAGCGGATCAAGCCTGGCAGCTTCGTGCGGATCGTGCGCGGTTCATTCTCGGCGGTCTACTACGTGCCGATGGTCGATCTGAATTTCGTCCCGTATCAGGGGCTGTTTCAGACGCTGCACCTCGAGCGTGGCACGGGGTTCATTGAGCGTGTCACCAGCGGCGCCGGCGCGCAAAGCCCGTATCTGGCGGAACTGGCGGGCGCTGTCGCGACGTGAGGTATCGCGGTATCAGGCGGGGCATTATTGTTTGTTTTCAGCCGCCTAGCGGATACCGCGCCTGGTATCCGCTAGTAGTTCGCGTATCCAAATAAACAGCAGTGGACTGCGACTTTCGGCTGAACGCCTTGCTACGATTTGACGTTCATTGAGCTGGGGAGGCGTTGTGCCCGAGTATTACGAAATCCCGGAGTTGCCGGGGCGGAAGTTTTTCCGGTGCGAGCCGTTGCGCGCCTCGATCACCATCGAGGAGTGCGGGCGGCGCTGGCATTCAGGAAACATGAGAGTTGGACCCCCTGCCAACGGCGACGATGCGCATGTCAGTGCCTCGCCAGATGCCAGTATGCGTTGCCTGACTTGCAAGGGTTGTGCGGTAGGCGCGCGGCATGCCGGCGTCCAAAGCGCCAACCTGTCCTACTTGAAAGGCGCAACTGTCTGCGGCCGCTGCCACCAGGGTTGCACGCGCCTGATTGGCAAGCATCTGTGCGTCAGCTGCTACAACCGGCAGCGCGAGTACTTGCTCGGCAAGAACGCGAAGGGGACAAAGCCAGTGAAGCTGGCGCCACTACATAGGCGCACTATCACCTACGTGGCTGCCGGGCGAGTGCTGACGAAGACACTTGAGCATTCCGTTGACATGGACGAGCTCATCGTCACGGTGCTACGCGACGAGCAGCACGCCGTGAAGTTCATGCCGACGTTGCCGGCAAATTTTCTGGCGCTGCGCGCGCTGGAGGGTGCATGACTGAAAACAGACAAGCTTGGAGAATGACGTCGCACTGCTGCCGTCGTTGTGCTGGGCGGGTGCTGGAGCGCGACAAGGCTGGCGGCGGCCGCTTCTATCGGTGTGCGCAGTGCGGATTTACCATTGCGGGCCAAGAGGCGGCGGCCGTGTGCTGCTGCGGCATTACCCTGCGCGATGGCCGCGATGCGGGCGTGCGGTGTGTCCTGAATGAAGAGCGCACACCGGCGAACCCGCATGAGATTGTCGCTCTGCAGGTGGACGTTTAGGTCAGCCGGCGATCGGTTCTGCGACCAGTCGCATTCCGAGATGTCAAATAGCCTCGGTGCCGGGCGGAAGCGGTAGGGAGTGCGACGGCAAGCCTGACATATCCAGATCCTCGGCGGCTTTCCATTCGCCGGTTCGCCTGTCGATATGTAACATGCGCGTGTTGCCGTGCTTGGCGATCAGCAGCAAATCGATCGATGAATCATCGTTGTTTCCGAGCTCGAAGCCTTGACGGAATACCACGATCCTGCTGAACGTGTCAGCGACGAGCTGCCGCGCCTTCATTCTCGCATCGTAATCAAGGGCCTCGACACCGCTCACCAACGCGGCCCACGCTTCCGCGGCTGCTGGCGTCGAACGGCTCGATGCCAGAGCCAATTCGTGTTCGAGCGACTCGATCTCCTTTTGACATTCCTTCAGTTGAGTCTCTAGCTCCCGCGCCTTCCGTGCAAACGCCTGCGGCGCCGCCTCAATGTCAGCCAGCATGGCGTCGGTGATCCGCGTTATCTGCGCGTCCAACTCCTTCGCACGCTGCCGAGACACGGACAGTCGACCGGCCAACGCGCCAGCGCCGCCGTCGCCCTCGAGAAGGCGCGTCATATTGATCTGGTCCGAGCAAAACCGCGTCACCGCTCGCTCTATCGGGACCACGCTACAACTGCCGCCCACCCTGCAGCCTTGGTTGTGGCTGTATCCCACACAGATAAGCCTGCGGTGTCCGTCCTGAGGATGCCCGTTTTCCTTCCGTTTCCGTCCCATCAGGTTTTGAGCGACCACAGCAGTTCCGCAATATCCGCAGTACGTGATGCCCAAGCCCGTGATAATGCCCGGGATCTCGCCTTTGCCCTTCCGTCGGCCGCGTTGGTCGGCGAAGTGCTGCAGCTCAGCGAACTCGTCGACGTTCAGTAGCGGCGGGTAATAGCCTTCGAGTCGATATTCTTCACCGTCAACTGCGAGCGTTTTCTCGCCGATCAATGCACGGTTGCGAATGATTTTGTAAAGTTGCGTCGAGTTGTTGTTCCCGTCGTTGCTCAGGGACAAGCCGCGCTCCGTCAGTGTGCGGACGGTTCGTACGGCGCCATGCCCCTGCTTGAACATTTCTATAGCCAGCCGTACTGCACCGGCGCGCTCGGGGTCGATTTCGAAGCGCCCGTCCGCGAGGCGTGTCCAATGCGGATCTTTTCCGTTCCGAATGACGCCGCGGCGGGTGCCCGCGATCCAGTTCTGACATTGGCGCCGGATAGCGGCCTTCACCCGCTTGCTTTTGGTGTCAGATTCCTCGTGCGCACGGATCATCACAAGCAAACTGTAAACAAGATCCATCGGCTGCGCCTTCAGACTTTCCCTGTTGTATTCGCGCCCGTCGCTGGCGGTCACCACAGTGATGCCGGCGTTCACAATCTGCGCGAGCTGCGCCTGTGCGAGGATCGGTTCGGCCCGGCTCAATCGGTCGAGCCCTTCGACAACCAATACTGAGCCGGCGGGAATGCGGCCGTCCTCGACGGCGCGGAGGAACGTGCCGAGTGCGCCCTGTTTAACGTGCTTCTGGTGGAAGGCCGATAGTCCCTCATCTCGTAGTGATAGAGTGGCGTCCAGTTCCATTCCCCGCTCGGCAGCCCAACGCGCGGCGTACTCGGCTTGGCGTTCAGCGCTGCTGCCCGCAGCTTGTTTTTGGTCCGAGAACCGCACATAGCTGTAAACTGTCGACCTTGCTGCCATTTCCCTAATTCCTTTCAAATGTCCAAGCTGCACAGCACCAACACGTCTGATTCGCCCCGTATAGGTATAGTATCCCTCGGCTGCCCGAAAGCGCTCGTCGATTCCGAGCAGATCATCACGCAGCTGCGTGCCGAAGGCTACGAGATTTCGGGCACGTATGACGGCGCGGATCTCGTCGTCGTCAACACCTGCGGCTTTATCGACGAGGCGGTGCAGGAAAGTCTCGACGCCATCGGCGAGGCGCTGAACGAAAACGGCAAGGTGATCGTGACCGGCTGCCTCGGCGCGAAGAAGAGCGCGAGCGGCTCCGGCCTCATTGAAGAAGTGCATCCGAAAGTGCTGGCCGTGACCGGCCCGCACGCGGTGGGCGAAGTGATGCAGCACGTGCATACGCATCTGCCCAAGCCGCACGATCCGTTTGTCGATCTCGTGCCGGCGGCGGGCGTGAAGCTCACGCCGCGTCACTACGCGTATCTGAAAATTTCCGAAGGCTGCAACCATCGCTGCACCTTCTGCATCATCCCGTCCATGCGCGGCGATCTCGTTTCGCGGCCGGTCGCGGAAGTGATGCTCGAAGCCGAAAATCTGTTCAAGTCCGGCGTCAAGGAATTGCTCGTCATTTCGCAGGACACGAGCGCCTACGGCGTGGACGTCAAATATCGCATAGGCTTCTGGAACGGCAAGCCGATCAAGACGCGCATGACCGATCTGGTCGGCGCACTCGGCGAACTCGCCGCGCAGTACGGCGCGTGGGTGCGTTTGCATTACGTGTATCCGTACCCGAGCGTCGACGAAGTCATTCCGATGATGGCGGCGGGCCCGTACAAGGGCCACGTGCTGCCGTATCTGGACGTGCCGTTCCAGCACGCGCATCCTGAAGTGCTGAAGCGCATGAAGCGCCCCGCCAACGCCGAGAAGGTCATGGAGCGTGTCAAGGCATGGCGCGACATGTGTCCGGACCTGACGATTCGCAGCACGTTTATCGCGGGCTTCCCGGGTGAGACCGAAGAGCAGTTTCAGACGCTGCTCGACTTTATTCGCGAGGCCGAACTGGATCGCGTCGGCTGCTTTGCCTATTCGCCGGTTGAAGGCGCGAGCGCGAACGAGCTCGACGGCGCATTGCCCGACGAAGTGCGCGAGGAACGTCGCGCGCGCTTCATGGAAGTCGCCGAGGAAGTGTCGGCCAAACGCATCGCGAAAAAGGTCGGCAAGACGCTCAAGGTGCTCGTCGACGAAATCAATGCGGACGGCGGCGTGGGCCGCACGGCGGCGGATGCGCCGGAGATCGACGGCGTCGTATATATCGCGCCGGCCGTGAAGGCGTCGAAGCGCTACAAGGTCGGCGACTTCGTGTCGGTGAAGATCACCGGCGCGGACGGTCACGACCTCTGGGGCGAGGTCTGAGCGATGACGGCGAGCAAGCCCGGCAGGCCGGCTGTCCTCGCGCTCGGCGAGGCGATGATCGAATTCAACCAGTCGGCGAAAGGCGAGCCCCAGTATCTGCAAGGCTTCGGCGGCGACACGTCGAACTTCTGCATCGCGGCGGCGCGGCAGGGCGCGCGCACGGGGTTCGTGTCCGCGGTCGGCGCCGATCATTTCGGGCGGCTGCTGATCGATCTGTGGGAGCGCGAGCAGGTGGATACGTCGCTCGTGCGCGTCGATCCGCATGCGTCGACCGGCGTCTATTTCGTGTCGCACGGTCCGCACGGCCATGCGTTCGACTATCTGCGCGCGGGTTCGGCGGCGAGCCGCTACGCACCGCACGACCTGCCGCTCGAGGCGATTGCCGCGGCCCAGGTCATCCACCTGTCCGGCATCAGTCTCGCGATCAGCCTGAGCGCCTGCGACGCGGCGCTCGAAGCCATCGCGCATGCCCGCGCCAACGGCGTGCGCGTGAGCTTCGACACCAATCTGCGCCTGAAGCTGTGGCCGCTTCACCGGGCGCGCGCGGTGATGCTCGAGGCCATCCGTCAAACGGACATCTGCCTGCCTAGCTGGGACGACGTCACGGAGCTGACCGGTTTGACCGGCCGCGACGAGATCGTCGACTTCCTGCTGTCGCACGGCCCGCGCGTCGTCGCACTGAAGCTCGGCAAGGAAGGCTCGTATATCGCGACACCCGACGAGCGCCGCGTCGTGCCGGGCCACGTCGTGAATGCCGTGGATGCCACCGGCGCGGGCGACTGCTTCGGCGGCGCCTTTATCGCGCGGCTCGTCGAGGGCGACGATCCGTTCGAAGCGGCGCGTTACGCGAACGTCGCCGCGGCGCTGTCGACGCAAGGCTATGGCGCGGTGGCGCCGATTCCCTCGCGCGCGGCGGTGGAAGCGATTCTGGCGGGCTGAGCGCAGTGCCGTGCAGTGCGGTCGCGCCCGAGCAAAACAACCTGAGAGACTGAAAGAGGAGCAAGCGATGCAACGGGACGTAGTGGTGGTAAGCGGTGTGCGTACGGCCATCGGCGGTTTCGGCGGCAGTCTGAAGGATATGGCGCCGACCGAGCTCGGTGCGCGCGTCGTGCGCGAGGCGCTGGCGCGCGCCGGCGTATCCGGCGACGAAGTCGGCCACGTGGTGTTCGGCAACGTCGTGCACACCGAGCCGAAAGACATGTATCTCGCGCGTGTGGCCGCGATCAACGGCGGCGTCGCGCAGCACACGCCCGCGCTGACCGTGAACCGCCTGTGCGGCTCGGGGCTGCAGGCCATCGTTTCGGCCGCACAGAGCGTGCTGCTTGGCGACGCGGACATCGCCATCGGCGGCGGCGCGGAAAACATGAGCCGCGCGCCTTACTCGATGCCCGCTGCGCGCTTCGGCCAGCGCATGGGCGACGCGCGTCTCGTCGACATGATGGTCGGCGCGCTGAACGATCCGTTCCAGTCCATCCACATGGGTGTGACGGCCGAGAATGTCGCGCGCCAATACGGGATTTCGCGCGAGGCGCAGGACGCGCTCGCGCTCGAATCGCATCGGCGCGCGGCCCACGCCATCACGAACGGCTACTTCAAGGAACAGATCCTGCCGATCACGATTGCGTCGAAGAAAGGCGACATCGTGTTCGACACGGACGAGCACGCGCGCATGAACGCGTCGGCGGAAGATTTCTCGAAGCTCAAACCCGTGTTCGCGAAGGAAAACGGCACGGTGACGGCCGGCAATGCATCGGGTATCAACGACGCGGCGGCCGCCGTCGTGCTGATGGAGCGCGGCGTGGCCGAGCAGCGCGGCATCAAGCCGCTCGCGCGCCTCGTGTCCTATGGGCATGCGGGCGTCGATCCGGCATACATGGGCATCGGTCCCGTGCCTGCGAGCCGCA
>JGI25156J39149_1000233_pt1 | contig 38224 bp, 29 predicted proteins | sample AraplaCL_Col_mMS_FD_39149 | JGI IMG/M metagenome (IMG submission 39149)
CGCCTAAGGCGCAAGACTGTAAACTGCCCACGGTCAGATTGCCGCAGGCATTATTCCCCGCCACAACGGCGAAGCCAGCGCAAATTTCCGCTGCGATGGTATTCAGCCGTCGGCAGGATCTTTGCGACCCCCGCGTGACGAAGACCAGTCACGATCTGTGGTTCGCGTCTTCTCCCATCGGACCGAAAAGCCTGCAGACTTCCGAAGACTGGGTCGACTGGTCGGAGCGCATACGCGTCGCTTTCGGAGGAACATTCACGCTGCTGAGGAAGGTCGAGGGACGTATAGAGCCGAGCCGCAATCGTGCCGAGGGGGCCACAGTCTGGCTGCTGCGCCGAAGCATGTTGTCCGTGCGGAGTCCAAAGGCAACGTCGGCCTCGTACTTCGCCCCCACGCCGCTCGCCAAAACTTTGCTGTCGGGCGTCGCCAACGTGGCGATGCCAGATGGGCAACGAGAGGACATCGAGGTTAAGGACGTCGACCTCAATGCGGTTGCCGGCCGCGCCTCTTCCGCCCTGGAGACGATGATGGCGGCTCCCGCTGGCGAAAGCCTTTGCCGCATTGTCCAGCCCGCTGGCCTATTTTCGCGACTTGCGAAGGCCAAGAAGGGTGTCGCCGACGCCATGGCGCAACGGCTCGAAACCATTCTCGATGACAAGGCCACGTTGCCAGACAGCACGCTCCTCAAGTTCCGCGATGCTTCGCGCGCCGATACAAAAACGGCCTTCGCACCGACCGCGGTCGTTAACGTTAACCTTCCCGGCGCGGTGGCTCAGGGCCACACGACGTTCCTTTGGGGCACTGTGAACGTGTCGAGGACAGCGGACCAAAATGCTTCGATCGCGTTCTCGCCGATCCGAATACCACTCTTGGATGCGGGTGTTGCGGGGAGCTTTGATGTCGTGGTCCGCTGGGCTGACCCGGGCACGGACCCGCTCGCCAGGGTAGCGGGTGCGATGTCGTTCACGCCACAGTACGTGGAAGTTAGATCCGGTGAGGACATCGTGGGTTATCAACCCAGCGACTGGTATGAAATTCTCTGGACAGGAGAGATCGGCGGCGCCAACACAATGAGCATCCTTCCGGCATCAGGCTCCGAATGGACGATTCCCCTCCCATTGCGCCTTGTTCCGCCGACGCCTGCCATCTTGCGGCATCAGATTGAGTCGGCTACGCCAGACTTGAAAGCGCCCTTGGCGAGCTACATTGCCAACGCGCGCGAGTGGGAATACCTGCTCGCGTTCATGACGCCGAAAGAGAACCACGACACAGCCTTCATCACGGTGCGGTTCGACGAAGACAGAACTGTCAGGTCGACGGGCGCTAACCCGCTCTTCGTCGCGCTGGCAACCTTTGCGAAATACGAAGAACGTGTTGCGGAACTGACGGGACAACTAGCGGCGGGCGTCGAACCGGACGCCAAGAGCCTCGAACTGGCGGTGCAGATTTTCGAAAGGATCGCCGCCAATCTGGGTTCTAAGGACAAACTTCTTGACAGCCTAGGGGCTGCGAGCAGCGCCAGGCCCGTCGACCTGGACACGGTCTTGCCAGTTGGCAAGCAGTTGGGGGAAATTCATTGGCGCACCCCCAAGGTGCCGAACAAACCCGTTCGTGCCGCGCTTCTCCATATCGACCAAGTGGACAGCGAGGAAAAAGTTGTCGCGCCCTATGACGAAACAGATGCGACAGTCCGGTACCAGCCTTCTGCCGATGTGATGGCCGCCTTTTCTGGTATCGCCAACCTTTCGCCACGCAGATTGACGTTCTCCGGTCTCGACGTAATGATAGAAAGCTGCGCCATGCCCACCCTAGTGGCAAAGCGTAATGCACGCCTGCTCGACGGCGCCGCCATCTCGGAAAGCTTCATTTTCGAGACCGCGAGTGTCCGCACGCCAAATGCTCTGGTGCCGCACTTGGCCCACGCCGACACTTACGATATGTCGACGGGCGATCACACGACACGCTCGGTCGAATATTGGCTGGAACTCTTGGAGAAGACGCTCTTCGACGGCGCCGAGCGCGCAGGCTTTGCAATCGACGTCTCGGCGCGGCTGAAGCTTCAGCTAGTGCAAGATGGCTCGCCCCAGTCGAGGATCTACTTTAAGGCGCCGTTGCCATCCATAAAGGGCGTTCCTGCGATGAAGGATCCTCAGAACAGTTCTCCGGACTGGTACAAGACACTTGCCGGCCACCTACTGACTTACATCAGGCGCGTGGGATCCGATGCCGCGAAGAACGGTTTCCTCGAACTCAAGGTACAGGTATTTTCCCTATCGGGTCCGGAGTCAAAGCGTCCCGCCCTGTCCCTTGAGAACCTCCAGATTCCCTTGTCGATGCTTTCCTTGAAGGCGGCGTTCGACGACCTGCACATGGTCAGGCGCCTGCCAATGGATGCCGCTCCGCCGCTGCGCCAGATCGCGGCCTACATCTATGCGAGAAGCCGCACGCTGTTGGCTCCAGAAGCAGTTGTCAAGCAGGCTAGAAGCGAGCTGGCGTCATTCGCGTTGTCACGGGGCCCGAACGAACTGAAGAGCGAGGCTCTGCCGTCGCCGGAGGAACTGTCGACCGCCAGGGGGCGCGAAGCATGGGTGAACAGTGCGGCCGCGGCAGTCGATGCGCTGTCGTCCCGCAACACATCGCCCTATGCAGTGCTGGTGCTAGGCCCCGCCGATGCAACGGGCAAGGCGCCGGAACCGCGCGTACGGCACTGGGCCATGGCCCTGGACCCCTCGCTTGTGGTGCGTGTCGCGGGGCCGATGGCCGGCGTGTCGCAGGACGGTCAGGACTTTGGGAATCTTTACCTCTGGGGCATTGCGAGCCGTGGCGCTCACCCCGTCGGCAAACGCACCAGCGGGCGTCCAGTATCGCCCGCCAACCGTGCTGTCAAGCGCAAGACCGACAGGAGCAAGAAGTGAAGGTTGGATACTGAAAAGGCAGTGAGTTCGAGATCTGCACAAATGGCGGTCAGTGTGTCCCAGTAACATACCCGCTGACTGAGGGGCACCGCGTGTGCTTTGTTGAATAATTGCAAAACAGAGGCTCGTAATGATGCTAGTTCTTAGCTTTCAGGGACACATTGTGGGCACTCCAGTGCCCAATCCAAGTCATCATGTAGGATTCGTTTCTATCCTCGTTCGCGACTCTGCGAACCAGATTATGCAACCACTGCGGATCACCAGTGGCGCAGGGATTGTTGGGTTGTCCATGGGGTGGGCGGCCCAAATCGACTTTAAGAGCTCTGTTACGAGTTTTGAACTGGTCCTCGGGTGTGGCGCAACGCCGGGCGTCGTGGAGGTATTCGACAGCGGATGGCAACTTTTGCATCAGATCCCCATTGACGCCTCGGGCCGCGCCAGTTACGCGGCCAGCGACATAAGGCGGCTGTTTGTGCGCTCGCCCGAGGACGAGACTTGTCTAGCCCTGCTGAAACTTGAAGGTGTCGCCAAGACAGCTGCGGCGAGGGAGGGGCTCTTCGATCAGAGCATCAATCTCGACGAGGAGTTGAGTGACGCCGTCTGTGCAGAGGTTGTCTTTGGCGAGACAGCCACGCTGCGTGCACCCAATGCGGAGGCGCAACTGGTCAGCGGTCGAACTTTCATTGCGGCTGTTGCTTTCGATCGGTATCTTGATGACCCGACACGATTCGCCCCCAGAAAGCATCCGACAGCAAAGGAACTCCAAGACCCGTCCATAAAAAAACACTGGGACCTGTGCAACGATGCAGCCAAGGCGGGACGCAGTCTGGATATCGGAAACTGTCGCCATTTCGTCATTTGGCCAATCGATCAAGACGGTAAGGCACCCGCCAAGGCGCCGGCGATTCCTGATACTTGGCCTTATGACTATGCTTCGAAAATTGCGGAGCGATATGGACCTCTCAAGAGCTATGGTCAGCCCTCTGGAGATAACGTTCACATTTTCAAGTATTGCGGCGTCCCGTGAATCGTGTGGTGAGCAGCAGCAAGTGATTTACCGTGGGCCAGACTTTTGACTCTGGTAACAAGAAGGCCGCGGTCTCATAAGAGAGCCGGCCCTTGGGTCGAGGTTGGCCGTTGCGCTTTGACCGGAAGAAAGGATCCGCAATGCCTCCCTCTACTGAATGGAACAGCCTCGTGCCCAGCGCCAATCGTTTCTATTCTCCGAACCGAAATGCTAGGAAACCTGCATCTCTCAATCCCACTCATATCGTGGTGCACGTGACAGGTACCGATAGTCTTGCATCGGTGAAGAAGACCTTCACGGCTGCCAATTCGGTTAGCGCGCACTACCTAGTGGCAAAGGACGGACAACTATTTCAGTTCGTTTACGATGGATATCGCGCTTGGCATGCGGGAATCGAGACAACCGTGCGAAACCTCTATCGAAAGGGAGCGTCGGAATGGACCAGGTACTTGAAGTATTTCAGTTGGTACAAACGCTACCCTCTTGATTCAGTCTATCTGAACGGGGACCTGAAACCCGTTTGGGACGAGACGGAAGCAGTCTTTGTGGCGCGCGGCGACGGGAAACAGTGGTCCGAATATGATTACTTCCTCTCTCGTTGGCTCGGGCGAGATGTTCCGGTCAACTTCGAGGTAGATGCCGATCCCAACAACTATTCAATCGGCATTGAAACGCTCGGCCTCGGGGCGAAGACCGACGACCCGGACGTCTATACACCTGCCATGTACGCGACTCTGCAGACGCTTGTAGTCGACCTGTCACAGAAGTATGCGATTCCGTTAAAAAAAGGACGCGTGGTTGGACACGAAGATGTAAATCCGATAGCGCGATTCGGCTGGGATCCCGCAGCCGGTTTCGACTGGTCTCGCATCTACCAGTGATATCTAACCACTCTACCGGGACATCCCCGTGTTAACGACCAGTGTGAGGATGGGATCGTTAGTGCGATGCTGTTCCGACCAAGCGCTCCAAAAAGTGCCAAGGCGGACTCCACATGTGGGCTTCTCGTGAAAGCGGTCATTCGCAAGAAGCAAAATTCAGAGTGGTGCCAATGACGGCGAAGGCGATCTCGCGACAGACGAAGTCCACTCTCGAATGTCTCTTTGCACGCTTGAAGAGACGCTTAGACGTCCTCATCGAAGCGGTGCCCAAGGACTGTGCAAGGCCGAACCCGGTCCGACGTAAACCGCGACGACCGATCGCCGATCACAGTTGGTCGCCCCCGGACGTGGGGAACTATCCAAATATCGCTTGCGCGACACGATCGAAGTCGAGGTATCGACGGTACAAAGCGTTGGCCGTTACTTCGTCGCCAATCGCGTGCAGCGCTTGGATGCAATCCTCCAATGTCAACACATGGAACCCCGAAATTTCATGAGCATCGGAGGCCAGCTGTAGTCGGTAACAATTCAGCGCTGCGTCGCACTGGCTATTTTGCTTTGGGTAGATCACAACGAACCGGCCCGTCGAGTAAAGCTCTGTCCCGATCATGCTGCGACTGAGTAGGTGCTCGCGCCAAAGCTGTTGTAACGGGCTCCCTCGAAGCGCTAATGCATCTGGGTCCTTGTAAATGCACGAGGAGCGTGAGAGCTCATCGTAGCGCTGACGCATCATTGAGAGAGGTTCGGTCATCGTCTCGGTGTACTTGACCTCGATGGCGATGAATCCGTGTTGTGCGTCCACGGTCGTACATACGACAAAGACATCGAACGCCGTATGATCATTCGTAAAGGCGGGGTTTCCCCGTCCGGGGGAGTGCTCGAAGTAGATTTCCTCCACGGATGCCAAATAGCCATGAAACAGATGCTGGAAGAATCGATTGGCTTTTTCGATGTCCAGTTTCATCCCCCCGAACAGGTTGAAACAAAGCGGTTGGCTTGACAGCAAATTTGTCCAAAGTCGCTCCTGTTCCATCATTGCGCCGATCTCCCGATATACGGACTCCCGTAGTGCGAGCCTCGCAATGTCGGGCGAGAGAAAATTTGCGCCACGCTCAGCGCTCTTCGTATCAAGGCGACTTCCCAACCTATGCCGCTTTCCGTTGGCGTTGCGGTGATAGCCGATGTGCAGCCCTTTGTCCTCGCGCCACAATGCCTGCAACAAGCGTGCTGCCGCTCTAAAGCGGCTGTCGGTCGGTTCATAAACCCGGTGGGCTTTTAGCACCCGCACCGGAACAAGAGGTGGCAGACTCGTACGCATGTGATTCCTCGAACCTTGGACTACGGCGATAGGCTCCGGCAGGAGAAATGGTGAGTTTCGCTGGACCTCCCGTATCCGGAAGTGTCGCTCTCTCGCAGCCTGTAGCCTCGTGTGGTCACACAAGCGTGACCGTAGGTTTGCGGCAAGTGGCGCGCGTCTAGTGTGGTGACTGAAGGTTGGAGGGGCGCCGGAGTGTCTTGCCCTTCAGGGTGGGCACATTTATGTAGGCATGACCGGGGGCGTCTCTTACAGCGGCCAACATCAAATTTTTTTGCCAATCGTTGTCGCCCTGTGCTTTCGGTATTAGCCTGTGACTTGGCTGATAGCCTTTCCCCCGAATCAATGGCATTCGAGTCGAACGGCTCATTCCTTGCGTCTGATTGCGTGCCAGCCCCCAGCCCGCAGAGAACGGCGCCGGATGGTCTTGTTGTGGACGGCGAGCAACATCGCCATCATTCGCTATGCGTTCATCGTCGTGGCGATAATGGAGGTCCAGGCAGGCACTGCATGTTGTTCGATACGCAGACCTCGGACGGTGTGTAAGTGAGTCATAGCCGGCAATGTTGCTTTGCATATTCGGGTAGGCGCGGTGGCGGGGCATCCGGGGGCGTGGCCGGGACGTTCAGGAGGACGGGACTGGTTGATCAGTGCGGGCATCGGTGAGTGTCTTGTTCTCAAGACTCCATGCACATATATGTAGTGAAAAGCGTGACCGTCTGTACAGCGGCCCGGCCCGATTTTCCGGTAGGTGCCGCGCGTGGACGGGGGGCTTGCATCCGTTCGTATTGGGACGAAGGTGCTCGGTAGAGCCGACACTCGATACCGCTCGGGGGCCGATCCTGTGAGACTAAGAGTTGCCGACAAAGGCGCCGCCGCCCACATGTTCGAGCCGTGATCGGACTAGGGCGGCGAGCTTGGTGAACACGGTCAATGGCCTTTGCCTCGCCTCGGCGTCGTTACCAGTTCGTGGCAGAATGATCGGTCTAAGTCCAACGTCGCACTGGGCGGTTGATCCGAGGCTGGAGGGAGACGGAGGGCGTGTTTAGAGTGGGAGGCATGTCGAGTGTGGTTGTGTTGGACAGTGTGGTGGCGGATGCGGGTGTTTCAGAGGAAAGTGGGTCAGTTATTTAGCCACGAGTGGGGCGCTTCATACAGCGAACACCACCGAATTTTGCGCCAATTTTTTGTCTCCCTTGTGCGTCGCCGACATGCGCCGCGACAGGCCGCACATGATGCACACACGGTACGTCTCTTGCAGACTAAAGTAATTGCGTGGGATGAGTGCTCGGCGCTTGTCGGACTCGAAACGGGCAACTGGATGCGACAAATGAAGAACTGGGCGGCGTCCCTGATTGCGTTTGTGGCGGTTATCTTCGTGGGCTGGTACAGCGGCGCAGAGTACCTGATACGCGGCCCTGATCAAGCCTTCTGGGTCGCGGAAGCGCTCGCGCATCCATCTGGATGTACTTTTATCGCCAGTTGAAGATAGCGCCGCCTTTATCACGGCTATCGCGCGGAGCCAAACGGGAACTCTGGACTCTGGGTGCATTTGCCTTCGTGTTGGCAGATGGCTGGTAGGCTGGTGTGAACCTTGATGCCCGGGGGGAGCGTGCTGCGGAGTTGTTGCTTCTCGCGATGCTGTGTGCCGCTCTAACTTGGTCCTGTCCGGCGTGGACCCCCATTGAGGTGTGGGGGCTAGCCAGCGGCGATAGAGGCTGTCACGACGCGTGATAGCGCGTGCCTACGTTATGTATCTGTCGGGGCGCGAGACCGAGCGTGGCTGCGGTAAAGATTGGCGCTGCAGAGGAAGTGACGCGCGCCAGCGCTCTGCCTCGAACTGAGGAATTACTGTACGCCGCCCGAATTTTCTGACCACTAGCCTGCCAGCCTTCATCTCAGCATACGCCGCCGTTCGTCCGATCCCGGCCCACTGGCAAAAATCGTTAACTGAGAGAACACCTTTGTCGTGGTGCTCTTCTCCTTGTTGATTCACGTGACTTCTCGCAGAAAGTTGAAGGCACGGCGGTATAGGGAGTTCCAATTCGTGCGTTTACTCGCGAGTAGACACGCACATTGCGTTCCTTTCAGAACCTGATACGTTGGCAGATGTTCGAAAAGGCTGGCCACGGGATGTTGGTTGACGCCATGCATTTTTCAGATAACGAGGATTTTCCAACGGAAGCGGTGGCGCCTGCGTCAGACTGCATTGCGATTTCATATCTCGAGCGAGCCTTTGACGTCTGACGCATTGCCGACAACCCAAGTTGCGCCTTTAAGCATGTCAAATTCGTAGGTATCATGCATTACTCGATAACAGCCCAGTGAGGGCTGGTGAAAAGGTTCGAATTCGGAACAAGTAGGGTGGTTGCCGCTCGTCCTAGTGCGGCCTAAACGCGGAGCGTTGCTTGGAACATCAAAACCACGACGATTTAGTTGGTACGCGGTTGCTTCAAAAGCATATTGACGAATGCTCTCCAATCGTCGCTTTTCTGGGGCAGGGAGCGGGTTGGTCGTCGTCGAGTCCAGACCCGGTACTTCAAATCGCCCTAGATCGCGCAGGCAGAGTTGGCAGTGCGTGGAGGGATTTGCTTGCACGAGATAGCCTCGCAGCGGACTTCTACAGTTGGCTCGATGAGCGATTCGGCCGTCGAATTCCGTCGGTGTCGCTCGATACCATAGGAGACGCTCCGTTCAGTGCCGTGTTCACTTCGTCCGTGGATCCGGGCTTGATCGATCTATTCGCCACCAGAGGTCGCGAACCGGAGCTTGTGCTTATTGGTAATTTAAAGCCAAAGCATCAGCGCAGCCTCCGGCGACCGCCCGTGTATTACCTGTTCGGTCGGGCGGGCGTCGGCACAGCGGATGCTTCGGCTCCTGTAAGCGTTCAGGCAATTGCGCAACGACGGATTCGTCACGCAAGTGCCATGCTCCAGAGCATGGAGGAAGCAGCAACGCCCCTGGGTCTGATCTTGGTGGATGGATTCGACCCACGAAGTGACTGGCTGCGCGCGGAGGATTTGCTCGCCTCGCTGGTCGATGCACCAGCCGGTGGGGTGCTATGGCTTGGCGACGAGCCTCAGTTTAGCGAGGATGACCGTGCGGCCTACGAAGATTTAAGGACCGCAGGGATCATCGTTCGCGACCAGCGAGGGCTTGCCGACATCCTTGTTGATATTCAGTCCAAGCGTGGAGCCGATTGGGGATCCGATTGGAACGAGCCCGAGTTGGTTAGTCTCGCAGGCGACAAGTCGATAGTGATATCTCCGCGCCTTCGTTTGATAACCGAAGCTTCAGCGACGATTGTCGACGATTCTTGGAGCGGGTTTCTGCCTCCACTGGGTCGGGATGACGAGAAACTCGCCTTCAGTTCTTTCCATGGTTTGGCAGGCGGCGTCAGATTGACGTTCGACGGGGTACGTCGTGATTTCGCCATCGATCGCGATTTCGAAGCCAAGCTGCACGATACGGTAAGCGGTGCGCTACATCGTCATCACGCTCAAAAGGGTGCAATCGTTCTTCACGGTCAGTCAGGTGTAGGGAAGACTATCGCCCTGACGCGATTGGCTCATACGATGCGGAAAGTAGGGTACGCCGTGCTGTTTGCTCGCGGCAGGCTACCGCAACCTGGCGACGTTTTCGAATTCCTGAAAGCCGTGGATAAAGTGGGCGGCGTGACATTGCTAATTGCAGACTCCACGACATCGGCCCAAAAATACGACGATCTTTTACATAGTCTTCGAAGCCTTGGACACCACGTTGTCGTGATCGGCTCATCGTATCGGCTAGGTTTCGACGTCACAAAGAAGAATCCTCGATTTATTGAAGCGGAAGCGAAGCTCTCGGATCGGGAGCGAAAAAATCTCGGCAAATTGGTCGAGCGCTTCGAGCCTGACTTCGTTGATAGTTTTAACCGCGTGCGGAACTCGCCATATACGCTGGCGCGATTCTATTGGGTCTTACCGCACAGCCGCAGTCGACTTTCGACGGGGCTAGGCGATGAGGCTCGTCGGGCGGAGCGCGATATCCATGCTTCGGGTTCCAGCCCGCCAAAGCCGCGTCCGATGGGTGTTCTCGGGCAAGCGTTGATCGCGGCAGGCTATGAGCCGTCCCTGCAGCCCGTATTTGAGGATAGCGACGCGCACGATATAGCCGGCGACGCACCCGCTGGCCGCATCATCGATTTCGTCATGGCCGCGTCGAGGCTGTACATCAATGTGCCAGTCAACCTGCTATTTAGAACCGTCGTTTCGGATCGACCCGAATCGGTAGGGACTGTCGATCCGAATCTGATCCTCGATCTGATCAATCGACAGGATCTGTTTCGTTGGAGTTATGCGGAAAACGAATACTCGGACGTCTTGGTTGGGGCAAGGCTTCAACTCGAGGCGCAGCTGATATGTGATCGTCGTCTAGGTGGGCCAGAGGCAGAGGGCAGAGCCATCATCCAGCTCATTCAGGCGGCTCATCGCGCTGGCCCAGATGACAACGAGGAAACACAATTCGTAGCTGACATCGTTTTCGCTATTGGTCCCGATGGGCCGGGCAAAGAGCGGTACAAAGACTGTTATGCCGACATGGCGCGCGCATTGACCGATCTGCGGGTGCGCAGCGGCGTGCCGAACGGCAGACTAATGCTGCAAGAATCGACTCTACGCAGAGCATACGTACGTACGCATAGACAGTTGAGTCAGGACGACAAGTGGGCCATCCTGGAGGAAGCAACTGAGGTGGTTGATACTGCGTTGCGTCTAATCGGCGAAGGAGGATATCGCTCGATTTATGCGTCACGCAGAACAGAGGAGCACCTGTGGGTTGAGCGAGCAGCCACTTATGGTTTTGTCGCAACGGAAGGCGCGCGACGCGGCTATGATGCGGCGGAGGTGTGGTCGGGGTACAAAGCCGCACGCGAGGCTGTAAAGGCGGCGTCAGCCCGAGTAGACAGCTATTTGCCGACAGATATTGCGCTCTGGATGCCGACGGGTATCCTTCGCGCCTCTTCGTCGCTCAGTTCACTGCAGAAATTTGAAATGCAGGCCGATGTGACGGCAACTATCGACTTGGTCGAACCAGAATTTCTTCCGCCGGCGCAGCGCGACGCGTTCAATCGCCAACGAATGATTTTTGCCGATGTATTGGGCGATTCGTCACTCAGCGATGATGCATTCGAAGCGTTAGACAAAGCTGGATCAAGCGTCGGATTCTATTTGCGGGCGCGCGCGATGTCTCCCGTCAGAACGGAAGACGAGCTTGAGGTATCGCAAGACGATTTGGCCAAAGCAAGGCAAGCGGCCGCATATCTTCGGGAGCATTACCGGAAAGTATATACGGATGACCGCTGTCTTCATCTGCTGTTGCGGATGGAGTGGATGATCTCGACTCACCGGTGGTTGTTTCAGGGGGCGCGTCAGCCAGTTCCTGCGCAAGCATCGGATCTGCGGAAGATCAAAGGCATCTTGATCGACATCGCCGCTGCAACACCTGATGGACTATCGCCAAAGTATCGATATCTAGATGCCGTTATGGACTGGATGGTTGGAAACGACAAAATCAGCACTGCCACGTGGCAGAAGCTGCAGAACGATACCGAATTTGTTGACGTGAGTCGCGTCATCAATCGTCATGTGATCACGGACGAAGCATTTCGCCCGATAGTGTTTAGTGGCATTCTCGAAAAGCGATTGGGCGGCGACAGGTGGTCGATTCTTGTCGATCAATTGAGCCGCCATGTCGATCTGGCCGAACAGCATTTTCCGCATGTCGACTTTGCGCTAGGGAGACAGATTCGCGAATTCTCCATCGTCTTTAACTATAGAGGGCCGCTCGCGGACCCGCTCACATCTCGGGCGCGTCAGCGATGAATTTTAGTCAAGTGTCTCAGGCTGCCGACGAACTTAGGCAGCTTTTAAACATGTCTACCGGCCGCACCATGGTGGATCAAGTTACCGTCGAAGTTCCAAGGCCTCCCGAGGACGAACTTCATTTCGTGAGGCTTGTGACTTGGGCCTATGCTTACATCCTGGAAGCAGGGCAACCGGCGTTTGGCGAGTTGAAACGACTCGTGAAAGTGTCTCAAAGCACGGCGAAGGCCGCGGAATGTGGCCTTACACAAGCGACCGTACAATGCCTGCGGACCAACATCGCGCACAACCTTCCAGCGCAGACAGGTACGGACGAAAAGCAGCGTCGACAGGCGAAAGCTTGGTACCTCGAGCATGGCAAGGGATATCCCCCGGACTGGCAGGAATCCAATCGTGCCCTGTGTAATTTCTTGCTGAGCTGGATGAGCACGTACAAAGCAGCGTGGATGTGCGCGATCGAAGACGACGGGGATCGGAAGAACGCAATCGCCACTCTCATCGCGGCGGTCGACAACGAATGGCCGGCCCACATGTTCGACCGTATGGTAGGGGATGCTGCTGCGCGGCTAGGCTTAGACGGCTTCAACGCTACGGACTATCGAAAAGAGCGAGTCGAGCAATGGCGGAACATGGCAAGACGTTTCGAGAAGCGGGAACTCGCGGAAATCGCGATGCAGCGATTGATACACAGCGAATTAAAAGGGCATTTCGGCGAACAAGTCTAAAGAAGCGACGTGCGAGGCTCGAATGCCCCGTAGTTCGCTGACCTTCGTATTGGTTTCCCGGCACTATTCGCGCAGATTGATCTTGACGATGCTAACTTTGCTGCCGCCAAGCTTTATCCACCTGCACATGACACCAATGTTAACCGCAACTATGTCCAGCAAATGGTCAATCAAGCCTATGCACTCCTCGCCGACGCTGGCGTCAAAGAGAAGGCGAGGGCAACATCTGGAATGCGCGCCCGTGAGTCTTGAACGGTCGCCTGCAATCCCTTTCGGCTTTCTGCATGACCATGATTAGTCTGGCGTTGTTTCTTGATACGTGAGCTTGGGACGAGGTACAAGCCGATGCGTGATGATGATGAAGACGGTGCCAGCATGCGCGACGGAATGCGCGACCTGATCCGATGGGAGCGCGAGGAGCGGGCACGTACCCTTATCGAGCAGGGAGACTTAGGAGCCGACGCAGAGAAGATAGCTTCAATGACCGGCCACGAGAGATACGGTGAACGTCTGGCGGCGATAGCAGGCGATAGCAGCGAGACAAGGCTCGCCCATTTTCGGCATTCGATACGAGAAGCGGAAGCGCAATTCCCTGAAATTTACGTCATAAAGAAGGGGGCTCGTTTCAGGCGGTCGTTAGCCGAGGAACTTGTAGGGGCTGCGAATGCGACAAACCTTTCAAAGGACGATTTTGTCGATCTTTACAGTGCCGTCGCTTTTGGTAACGCCAATGGCGTGGCGCTTGATGTCCATGTCGTCATCCAGTGGGGGTATCTCGGCTACAGGGACCACCAAGAAGCTGCGGATGCCCTACAAGAAGATTTCATCAAACATTTGGACCTCTGGTACTACTACTGGCGGAAGAAAGATGTTTCAGGAGAAATGCCGCCACTGTGTTGGGTTTATTCGCACGAGTGTTCATATAAAGGCGATTTCCATACGCATTTCCTGACCCATGTTCCCGTGTGGCTCAGAGACCGGTTCAAAAAATGGATCACGAAGAGGGCACAGACTTGGGTGAAGGACGGGGGTGGCATAAAGGGCGCGGTGAAGGTGGTCTGTCGGCCGAGCGATCCGATAGGGCGGCAGTGGATCTTCCTTCAGTATCTCTGCAAGGGGCTTGATCAGAATGCGATGGTGCCGGTGCGGGGTAGGCCATGTCTACTGGCGAATTTCATTCAATTTCAGTATCGGAATCCAGGAAACATTACGTGCAAACAGCGGAGCGGGATGTCGGATAACTTGAACTCGACCAGCCGTAAGCAGGCGGGGTTTGTGTCGGCGGCAGAGGCGGGCGAGTTTGATAGACGTGTGCTCTATAGCTCATCGGTGTACGACGAGGCATGGCGTCGGTGGCAGTTGGCGCAGAATTTTGACAGCTTGGCGGAAGTATGGGAAAGGGTTTAGTAAGGACTTCATCGCAGACAGACCCCAGAAACGGATTTCTGTGGTCTGTAAAAGTCATTTGAAAACAATCAATTACGGTCGCTTTGTCTAAGTCAGGCGGACTAAGAAATGGCCCCTTGCAGAGATACTGAAGGAAGATCCACTGCCGCCCTATCGGATCGCTCGGCCGACAGACCACCTTCACCGCGCCCTTTGTTGTCGAGCCCTTCGCTCGCGGATGGGGCGGTAGCCTGTTTCAGGGCGGGATTGGGCGGGCGATCCTTGCCGCCCAGTATCTGGATCGGCAGGTGCCAGAAATGGCTAAGGTGGGAATTGTCTACTGGGTGAGATAGGGTGGAGGGCGGTGGGTACGTTGGCGGCAGGTGGTGTGGGATCGGAGTCGGCTGCGGCGTGATTGTTGCCGGAGAGAGCAATGTGTCCCGTGCTTTTATAACGCGTTTGTCGTTCGTTCAGACAGCCATTCGTCGTTCAAAGCAACCAAATTTTTTTCTGACGGTATTGGCTCGATTTGATTCGACGCGCCTTGCGTTGCTCGGCCTGACGCCAATACGCCCGCACGCGCCGATTGCCCGGTGATTCGCTATTCGCATGCATCGACGTCCGACGAAGGTTCCGCTATATGAACGAAGGGTTGGAGCAAGAACTTCTTAAAGCGCATCCCGTGCTGTACCCCGATCTGAAGCCACGTTGGGATGACGCTCCGCATTTTGAATGCGAGGATGGTTGGGGCGAAATTCTCAAAGAGCTATCCGCGCGTCTTGATCGATACGCCGCGACTGACGGTCTCGCGGTGGTTCTTGTCAAACAGAAGTTCGGGGGCTTGTACGTTTATACCGAGCTTCAAGATGATGCGCGAGCGGTGGACGGCAAAACAGACGCTAACGTTCGGCGCTGGTTAGATGAAGCGACAAGGAAAAGTCTGTGTACATGCGAGCTTTGCGGGGGAACCGGTCGCCGCCGTTATAAAGGCCGCGCTAGATTCGTTCAGGTGCTTTGTGACCCTTGTACGGTATCCAAGGGCTACGCCACCTAATATGGCTTGCGTTGTAGTTGTCAGCGAGTCTCGACACGCTCGGCGGCTCCGTGAGCCGGAGATGTTTGCCGCCATTCGAATCCCATATCCGCGTAGATGGGCTGCGTCAAAGTGCTGTTCTTTCAAAGATTTGCGAGGTCGACTTGTCTTGGCTAAGTCTATGGGGCAGGGGCGCGGATGCCCGGTCGCGCTGGATAGGGCTGCGCTGAGCATGGAGTACCTACGCTGGCCGGAGTTCGTGCAGGAGGGAAGTGATTCTCTTCACAAAGCTCGCACATATATGTAGTGCCGAGCGGTGCCGTTCGTACAGCGACTACCACCGATTTTTCGCCAATGACTGGCCGCTGGCCACAGTGCTGTATTTGTAGACTATCATGAACATGAAGGGGGAGTATTCGGTCTCTCAGGGGCCGATTCGCCAACGGGTGGTTCAAATGAAGAACTGGACGACATCCGCCGTCGCGTTTGCGCTGATCTTATCCTTGGGCTGGTACGGCGGCGCGGCCTATCTGGTGCGAGGCCCTGATCAAGCCTTCTGGGTTGCTGAAGCGATCAGTGCGTCAGTCTGGTTGCATTTTTATCGGAAGCTGGCTCGGGGGCAGCGGGTCTCGCGACTGCCGCTTCGGGTCAACCGGACTCTGTGGACCGCAGCCGTATTTCTATTGGTTTTGGCGGATGGTTGGTATGCGGGCGTCAACCTCGATGCTCGAGGTGAGGGGCCCGCTGGCCTGCTCGCTGTTGCGGCGATGTTTGCCGGCCTGACCTGGTACTGCCCGGTGTGGACGCCCATCAAAAGTATCATCGATGGGTGAGGCCACTAAATTTCAGTGTTCTAGTCGATGCCACGGCGAGTGGCTTGACGGCTAACGCAAAAGAGAGCCCGAATTTGAGATAGACGCCGTCGTCGCGCGGACAGCATCGCGTGGCAAAACGGACGATTGAGGTCAACCATCACAGTTGGCGCTGTAAGGGGAGTGCGGCAAGCCAGCGTTCGGCCTCGACTTGAGGAATGACCGTGCGGCGCCCGAATTTTCTGGCCAATAGCCTACCGGCCTTCATCTCCGCGTACGCCGCCGTGCGGCCTATACCCGCCCAATGACAGAAATCGTTCACCGAAAGGACGCCCCTACTGGTTTGCGCCGGTCCCTGCTGGTCCATGTTGCATCTCGCTGCAAGTTGATCGTGCAGGGATATAGTGAAATTCGTACGCGTTCGTAACGAGTGCTGGACGTCATCGGCATGCAATTGTTTGTCGCGCTGGCTTTCATATCTTGCCTAGGACTGCCGACTCCGATGCAGACCTGATTGAGCCACCGTTCGGCATGCTGTGACCGGGTAATGGCCGCCCTCAAGCTGCGCGAATGCACCGAGAACCACGAAGAACGTTGCGCGTCGAGGAAGCGCAGATGAACTTCGCAAACAGGAACGGCCGAGACCATTGCACCAAGTGGTGTAAAGTGGTGCATTCGTGACAAAGGTGAGCGGTGATGAACTCAGCGAAACAGCTTGCAGTGCCGGCCACGGTGCGAGCTTCGGTAAGCCTTCCGTCGACGCTGCACGCCGAATTAGAACGGATTGCGCGGGATAAAAAGGTCTCGCTAGCTTGGGTAATCCGAGATGCGGCGGAAAAATACGTTATGGAACAATGGCCACCATTGTCGAATTCGAAGTGAGCCATGGACAGCGTCAGTCCGGGCCGTCGATCCGAAATCATGTCGCGCGTCAGATCGCGAGACACGAAGCCCGAGATGTTAGTACGGCGTCTGGTTCACGCAATGGGCTACAGATATCGCCTCCATGCGAAAGAGTTGCCTGGCAAGCCGGACCTCGTATTTCGATCAAGGAAAAGGGTTATCTTCGTACATGGATGTTTCTGGCATCGGCATCCCGGATGCGCGCTGGCCAGATTGCCAAAATCGCGCGGGGAGTTTTGGTTACCGAAACTTGAAGCAAACCGGCAACGGGATATCAAGAATGAACTCGCACTCCAAAAGGCCAACTGGAGTGCGCTAATAATTTGGGAATGCGAGCTCAGTAATGTCCCGGAGCTCAAAAACAGAATAAAGGAATTTCTCGATGCGTAGCGTTGAGCTTTTCGCGGGAGCTGGCGGGCTTGCAATCGGCATGGCGAACGCTGGTTTTCAGCATGCGGCCGTGGTGGAGTGGGACCACGACGCCTGCGAAACATTTCGGGAGAATCAGCGGCACCATGCCCACGCTGTCGAGGGTTGGCCAGTGCACGAAGTCGACGCTCGCGGTTTCGACTTCAGCGCATTGACCACGGATATCGCGGTCGTTTCCGGAGGTCCGCCTTGCCAGCCATTTTCCATGGGCGGCAAGCACCAAGCCCAACGTGATGAACGCAACATGTTTCCTGAAGCGGTCCGTGCCGTTCGGGAATTGATGCCGAAGGCATTTGTCTTCGAAAACGTCAAGGGACTAACCAGAGAGAGCTTCGCCTCATATTTTTCCTACATCCATCTTCAATTGCAGTATCCGGAGATGTCTCGGCGTAAGGGCGAGAATTGGATGCAGCATAGGGCACGCCTCGAGCAACACCATTCCGCGAACAACGGGGCAGCGACATACAACGTTCTATTCGACGTGTTGAATGCGGCCGACTATGGAGTGCCACAAAAGCGTGAACGCGTCTTTTTCGTGGGATTCCGCTCAGATATCGGCGCACGTTGGTCTTTCCCAGAGAAGACGCATTCAGAGGATGCTTTGCTCATGGCCAAATGGATCGACGGGACCTACTGGGACGAACACGAAGTTAGCCGAAAAAGGAGAGACGAGGATCCCCGTCGGCATTCGAAGAGATTGGATCGGCTCCGGTCTACGCCATCGCTGCTGGAAGTCGAGCGGTGGCGCACTACACGGGATGCGTTGCGAGGCCTTCCAGACCCTGAGCTCTATCGGGACAACGGAATCTCCAATCATGTTTTCACACCTGGTGCGAGAACATATGCAGGTCACACCGGAAGCCTACTGGATGAACCTGCGAAAACCTTGAAGGCGGGCGACCACGGGGTTCCGGGGGGCGAGAATATGTTTGTCAAAGATGATGGTTCCGTTCGCTACTTTACCGTCCGTGAAGCGGCCAGACTACAGACCTTCCCCGACGAATACGAGTTCCACGGCTCTTGGAGCCAGACTATGCGTCAGCTGGGCAACGCGGTACCGGTACGATTGGCTGAGGTCGTGGCCGGCTCAGTAGCTGCCAGCTTGGCGGCCTGCGCCAGCAACTTAGGAAACAACCCACGGCGCATCACTTGAGAAAAAGAAAGTACCGCCATGACTAATATCGAATTCGACCTCACGCCCGATCCCCGCGTCCTGCAAATGCTCGGCGAGATAAACCTCGACCAGTGGAAATGCTTGGCCGAACTCATTGACAACAGTGTGGATGCGTTCATCAACGCACGACGCGATGCAGCCAAGCTGGAATCCCCCTCGGTAGTACTCAGCCTTCCCACGCAGGACAAGGAAGACGCGAGCATTACCGTTCGCGACAATGGCCCGGGGATGACTATTGAGCAACTGGAACGAGCCGTGCGTGCGGGGTGGAGCGGTAATAACCCGCTGGACAATCTGGGCCTATTCGGCATGGGCTTCAACATTGCCACCGCGCGGTTGGGTATGGTAACTGAGGTATATACAACACGCGCAGGGGAGACTGAGTGGACAGGCCTGCGAATCGATCTCAACGAGTTGCGCCGAACTCGGACATACGCGACCCCGCGCTTGTCGAGGCCAAAGCACGATCCGTCTGCGCATGGAACCGAGATCAAGATTCTTCGGCTCAAGACGGACCAGCGGGGATACTTCTCCAAGAGTGCGAACCACAATAAGATCCGCCGTCAATTGGCGCGGGTTTATGCGCCGTTGTTGCTATCGAAAGACAGTGCTTTCTCGCTTCAGCTGAACGGCCAGAACATTCAGGCTAAGCGCCCTTGTCACTGGGACCCGGACCGATCGGTCCCGGGAGGCGACGGCAAGCCCGTTCACGCGGTGGAGACCTTCGATTTCGAACTGCCTTCACGACACTATTGCCTCACCTGCATGCTCTCTTTCTCCGGAACGCAGGGATGTCCCACGGCGGGACCAGACTGCAAGACCGTCGAACTCAAGCGTAGACTGCACGGCTGGGTCGGCCTGCAGCGTTATATGCACGAGGAGGACTTCGGGCTCGACATCATTCGCAACGGTCGAGTGATCGAAATTCAGAATAAGGATCTCTTTGTTTATGGAGGAGACGAGCGGCCGGAGCGCGAGTACCCGATAGACGACCAGCGAAATCGCGGCCGTTTTATCGGCGAAATCCATCTCGACCATTGCCGCGTGAGCTACACGAAAGATCGTTTCGAGCGCGACGACACGTCTTGGGCGGAAATGGTGAGTCTTGTCCGGGGTGAGGGGCCGCTGCAGCCGCAAAAGGCAAAGGCTATCGGATTCGAGCCTCAAGTAGCGCCGCTCTATCGCCTTTTCCAGGCTTTCCGGCGTAGCAGCCCACAAGGCAAGACCGGGCGTTGGTCGCGCATTCTCGCTGTGAAGAATAACGAGCGCGCTATCGAAATGGCGGACTTCTTCCACAAAGGCGACCCTGAATATCAAACGGACGACAAGTGGTATGAGCTTGTCCAGGAGGAGGACCGCAGTGTCGTCGGTGCGATCCCCGCAGCCACAGGATCAGGTTCGCCATTGCCAGCGGTCCCGGACGGGTTTCTTGACGAAGGTGACACGTCTTCGCCCAGCGGCATGGGAGCTCAGCCGTCGGCACCCTCTGCCCCTCCTCTCGCGAGCGCCCCTGCCGTCCCCGTTCGACAAAAGATGCACGAGTTGTCGAGAGTCTATAAGCATCCGCTGTTGAAAGTGGAATTCACAGTTGAAGCATTCATGGTGACGCCCGGTGACCCGGACTTACCCTCAAAGGCTCCTTGGACGTTGAAAATTGAGGATCCCGGAACGCGAACGTTCCTTTTTCTCTTTGATCCCGACCACCCTGTATTTCGCTCGGTCACCATGACCCCGACGGATGCAGTGCTCTCTGAACTAGCCTTTAGGACCTACGAGTTTCTGAAGGAGGCAAGTCCGAATTCGGCTGTATTTGCCACCATCCTCTCGGACCTGCGTGGCGAATATGCTGAGGACGCGAAGCTCGACCCCAATGGCATCATCGCATTCGCCGACAAGACGCTACGAGAAATCGCCCAAGCTATTAGCACCGATGGCGACAGCGCGTCGTTCAACGCTCTATTTGTGCAGATGCCACAGACCGTCCAGGACGGAATTCGCCGAAAAATCGCATCGACTGGAATGAGTGGCGCACAAGCAGTTATCGATTCTGGCGAGTTCCTGTTGTATGCGGAAGTCCGTGACGTCCGTCAATTTGTTCGACACCATCCGCACTTGTTCTTCGACGGCAAGTTCTGGGCGCAACCTTACTCCTCCCTTGAATACGGCGACGCAAAGGTGAATGAGGAGGCGCGGGAGCGTGTCATGGAACGTTACGACGCTTATCTGGCTGACGCTGTGTGGCTTGCCTCGCAGAGCCCTCGCGATCTTGACCGCTGCGACCGTGACGAGCTGATTCGCGCGACACTTTCCGTGCGTCTGCTCGTTCAGGACGGAAGCGTTTGAGATGGAGGGTTATTTTCTTGATTCACGGCGCCTGCTGAACGGATCGTGGCGCGCCTTCGAGCGCGATGTTGCGCGACTATTGGTACAAAATGCTTTCGAGGACGTCCGCGTTGTCGGCGGGTCCGGTGATCGGGGCGCGGATGTTCTAGGCGTGAAGAATGGAAAGCTGTGGGTTGTTCAATGCAAATTTACCAGCGATAGTTATCCGGATCCGCACGCCGTTGATGAGGTAGTGGAAGCGTCGCGCTTTTACGAGGCGGATCGCCTCGCCGTAGCAACTTCGCGCTCGTTCGGCCCGGCACTCAACGCTGCGGTTGACAGGTGGGGGCGCCTCGGAATCCGGGTCGAGCCCATGCCGCCGGCGACGCTCGTTGAAATGATGCGACGAAGCCCCGAGTACCCTAGGGCCCGACGCGACCTTCGCGACTATCAGGATGAATGCGTCCAGCGTCTGGGGGCCGCGCTGCGGGAAACGGGCCGAGGACAATTGGTGCTTGCAACAGGACTGGGTAAGACGGTCGTGATGGCCGAAACCACGGCCCAACTTTTGAGAGACGGTGCTATCGACTCCGGGCGTGTTTTGGTGCTTGCCGACAAGCGCGAACTTGTCGAGCAACTGCAACGGGAGTTTTGGCAACAGTTACCGAAGAGCATACCGACACATCTGCTTGTCGGCGGCGAACAGCCTACCTTTTGGGACGGCATTACTTTCGCGACGGTACAAAGCGTTCTTCCAAGATTGGGTGACCTCCCCGAGTTCGGCCTTGTCTGGGTCGACGAGGCTCATCACATCGGTTCCGAGAGCTTTCGTCGAGTGATCGATGATCTCGGCGCACCAATGGTTGGGGGGGCGACCGCTACCCCGTGGCGAGGGGATCGTTTCGACATCGACTCCGTCCTGGGGCAGCCAGTGGCCAAGATTGGGATCGACGAAGGATTACGGCGCGGCTTCCTCTGCGAGGCGGACTATCGCCTTCTTGCCGACAACATTGATTGGGAGTTTGTAAAAAGACAATCGCGCCACGAGTACTCGATAAAGGAACTCAATACCCGCCTGCTGATCCCCACTCGTGACGATGAAGCCGCGCGTGTCATCGCGGACACATTCAAGAACGAATCGCGGCGCAGTTTGATTGTGTTCTGTGCCAGCGTCGAGCACGCGAAGAACTTTTCCGCGATGCTAAAGCTGTACGGCTTTACATCCGCCTACATCACCGGCGAAATGGATCCTCGCGAGCGTGAGAAGACCATGGCCGGCTTACGTCGGGGCTCAATCAACGCGGTAGCGACTGTGGACATCTTCAACGAGGGAGTCGACGTGCCCGACGTGGATATGCTTGCCTTCATGCGTGTCACTCACAGCCGGAGAATCTTTGTTCAGCAGCTCGGCCGTGGCCTCCGCCTGGCGCCGAACAAGGATAAAGTGGTCGTTCTCGACTTCGTCTCCGATCTTCGGCGAATTTCCGAAGTGATAGACCTTCAGCGATCGATATCAAACGATATCGAACGACTCGATATGGTGGAGCGCGTAGTGCAATTCTCGGACCAGGGTGCCGGTCACTTTATGTTCGAATGGTTGCTCGATCAAGCCGACCTGTTCAATCGTGAAGGAGATGCCAAACTGGAGCTCCCCGAATTTAACTTTCCCCTCCCGCCATCCCCAGGAGCGGTGCAATGAGCTTGACAATGCCCAAGGACATTCGCGATCGAATCAGAAAAAAGATATGGGACAGAGCCGACGAACTCAACTGGTCAGGGTTATCGGATGTCGATCGGGCAGTTTGGTATGAGAACTGGTCCAAGGACAAGGACGTCGGCGGCGCACTGGCCCACTTCATGGATCCTCGCAAGGTCCGCGTATACATCAAGGACTCCTTGCTTAAGCCCTATTCGCGCACCCGTCTCGAAGACGGAGCCGAGGAAGTGCTTCTCTCAGTGGGTCTGAGTCGAGACGTGGTTGTGATCAAAAAGACCTATGACAAACCACACGGTCATTTGCTGACGGATGGCAAGGTCATCTGCTGGGGAAATAGTCGAGACTGGAAGTCGATTGTGATCTCTGTCTTCGAGCGCGCATATCGAACGGATTCAGCCGTCCCGTTTGCGGCTGTACTCGTTGAATCCGGGAGAACCACGAACGACGGCATACGCGAAATGATCAAGGACATCGGCGCAAAACTTCAGCTAACGCATGTTATGTGGATTGACTAGGCGACTGCGCGCCGGCGCGCATGAACGATACATTGCTTTAGTCGGCATCGCTGCGCGCGTCCCGCACGATATTCACGAAATCTGGCACCCTTTGACTAGTAGAGTTCGACAAAGATGACCCGCTCATTCGGCCTGGTTGACTACAAGGTTCAAGAGGCAGAGTACTTCCTTCTAGAACTTGTACGGGTAGCCAAACGCATCGACTTCGGAGCCGTTCAATTCTGTGCTTCCGCCTTCGTGTCTGCGGCGCGCAGCGTGACCTTCGCAATGCAGTCGTCGCTAAAAGGTCTGCATGCGTTTGAGGATTGGTATGCGCCGCGGCAGGAAAAACTGCGTAACGACTCGTTAGCGCGTTTTTTCCACGATTTCCGAACAGTCACTCAGCACATCGGTGTAAATGTCGTTGGAGGCGGTTCGCACGGGAACGACGGGACCTATTATTACTTTGTGCCGTGCCCGGATCTCCCGAAAGTGCCAGAGCTCGATGTCTTATCCGCCTGCAACGAGTATTTCGTGTCGGTTTTGCAGCTGGTCTTTGATTGCTATGTCGAGCTTGGCCCAATAGTCGACGGTCAACAGTACTCTACGGCTGAGAATTTTCATGCACTCGGCAAAACCATCGCTGATGCAGAAGAAGAGTTGGGAATGCTGCGAAACTGGACAGACATTGGCAGACCAGACACAGAACCGTATCGATGGGAGCTACTCCGGCGTCAAGCGGATGGATGCGACATCGAAGTCCAGTTTGAGAGGTGGCTTGGAAGGTACCTGCCCCGTCCACCGAAGCTCCCGCCCTACCAACCCCAACGTCTAACCATCAAAGACCACATGCTGAACTGGGCATATTTCCCGAGATCTGACAAACCCACATTTCTCGTGCGAGCTGTCGTAAAAGCATTTGAAGAGAGCCACCCCTCCATTACTTCGGAGGAACACACGCTTCCAAGCAACGCAGTTCTCGCGCACGTTGCTCCTCAGCTCGCAGAGTTGGGATTTTCCGTCGAAACCGGAAAGAAGAAGGCCGAAAAAATTCGGGTGCCTGTTCTATATGGAAACAACGGCCGGATAGCAAAAGCTTTCGAAGCGGATGCACACCATATCGAAGGCAAGCTCGTCGTTGAGGTAGAGGCCGGTCGCGCAGTACTCAACAACCAATTTCTCAAAGACCTATTTCAAGCTTGCATGATGGACGATATCGATTACTTAGCGATCGCAGTTCGCAACGTATACGAAGCGGCCAGTGCCAAGAACCCTGACTTCGAGCGCGTCGTGACCTTTTTTGAAACGATGTACGCCAGTAACCGAATGAAGTTGCCCCTTCAGGGAATTCTGGTAATTGGCTACTGACGCATCCAATCGATCTGCAAATCAGCCTGATCGTCGGGGAGCGAACGAGCGCTGGATACCCGCTCTCGGCAACTCTGAAGATCCGAGCTTTGAGTGGCATGGCGTTGGCGGCCCGCTCGGAACTTTACATTCCGTCGAAGCGGGCATTGGTCAAAGATCACCGCTCTTGGCCGGTAGCATCACAATGGTTGGTCGATTGCTGACGTGCAACCGGTTCAAGCGGCGCTCTCGTGCTTGATCGGAACGACATTGTCGGTTCCGAGCTTCCATTGTTCGAGAAGGTCAGCCCATTGCTGCATCATCTTGGCTCGGTCTTTCAAGTGGTCGGCATGGTTGTAGGTACGACGGACGGAATTGGGTTCGACGTGGGCGAGTTGGCGCTCGATCCAATCCGATGAGAAGCCGAGTTCGTTGAGTCGTGTGCTGCCGGTTGTTCGTGTCGCGTGCGGACTGAACTTCCCCGACCACCCCAGGACGTGCAGCATCTGCCGGAATGCAGCAGTGACCATCGGTCTGGTTTTGTCGTCGCGGTGTGTGAATACGTGTTGCCTGTTGCCGGTCAGCGTTTTCATGCCGTTCAGTAACTGGATGGCCTGCGTCGGCAGAGGGACTGCATGTTCCCGGCGCTTTTTCATCCGTTCTGCCGGAATGCGCCAAGTGGCTTCGGCAAGGTCGAATTCCGCCCATTCCGCTTCGATGACCTCCGAAGGGCGCGCCAACGTCAGCCACATGAGTTTGAAAGCGCTTTGCGTCTGAAAGTTGCCGCCGTGTCCGTCCACGGCTTTCAGCAATTGCCCGATTTCCGTAATGTCCAACGCTCGTTTGTGCTGGGTCTTGTTCTTGGGCAGTGCTTCACGCCATTGATGCACTGGGTTGGCGCCGACGCGGAAGGTTTCCGCCGCTAGTTCGAAAATTCCAAACATGGTCCGCTTGGCTTCGGCCATGACGGACGGGCCGTTGTTGCTATGCGCCTTTTTCAGCAAGTCGAGGATCATGCTCGGCGTTATGGCCCGGACGGGGAGATCGCCAATAGAGGGTGACACCACCCGCTTCAGCATATCGAGCCTGCGTTTTTTCGTGACATCTTCCCAATCCTTGAGTGCCAACCATTCGTCGGCTAAGGCATTGAAGGTGCTCGCGTGCCCGTGAATAGTTTTGAGACGCTCGATCTTTCGCTGTTGAGCCGGGTGTTGTCCCTGTTTGACCAGCTTACGGGCGGCGTCAACCTGTTCCCGTGCCTCTTTCATTGAGGTTTCCGGGTAGCTGCCAATCGCGTAGCGGTTTTCCTTGCCGCCCAAGCGATATTTCCAGCGCCAGAGTTTGGAGCCTCGTGGGAAGACTTCCAGATAAAGCCCGTCGCCGACCGCGTACTTGTACGGCTTGTTGGCGGGTTTCAGCGCACGTAGCGCGGCATCGCTTACCCGTGGTTTCGTTGCGCGAGGAGATGGGGTAGTGCTAGCGGTGGGGGTTCCCCCTGCGTTCGCAGGGGTGTCTGGATGATATGGGGGCATGTTTCCTTGAGGGTATCAGGCATGGTCCTGTATGCCCCTTATGATGCCCCCACGTCGCCCGAATATCAACGAACTGTCACGAACGCCGATGAACTGGATTTCCCTGTGTTTAAAGGGGTTGGTCGAGGTGGCGAATGTCGATGAACACCCAGGAACAACAGTTCATGCTCACACGTTGAACAGGAAGTTCATCACGTCGCCGTCGTGCACGACATATTCCTTGCCTTCGGCGCGCATCTTGCCGGCTTCTTTCGCGCCTTGCTCGCCCTTATAGGCGATGTAGTCGTTGAAAGAGATGGTCTGCGCGCGAATAAAGCCGCGCTCGAAGTCCGTGTGGATCGCGCCCGCCGCTTGCGGCGCCGTGTCGCCCACATGAATGGTCCATGCGCGTACTTCCTTCACGCCGGCCGTGAAGTAAGTTTGCAGGCCCAGCAGCTTGAAGCCGGCGCGAATCACGCGGTTCAGGCCCGGCTCTTCCATGCCCATGTCGGCGAGGAACACTTCCATATCGGCTTCGTCGAGGTCGGCAATTTCCGCCTCGATTGCCGCGCAAACGGCGACCACCGGCGCGTTTTCCGACGCCGCGTACTTCGTCACCGCGTCCAGATGCGGATTGTTCGTGAAGCCGTCTTCTTTCACATTCGCGACGTACATCGTCGGCTTTGCCGTGATCAGGCAGAACGGCTTGAGCGTGGCCTTTTCTTCGTCCGACAGATCGAGCGCCCGGACCGGTTTGGCCTGATCCAGTTGCGCACGCACCTTTTCGAGCACCGCGGCGTTCTTGATGGCTTCCTTGTCGTTGCCCGACTTGGCGGCCTTCGAATAACGCGCGAGCGCTTTTTCGACCGTTGCGAGGTCCGCGAGCGCCAGTTCGGTGTTGATGACCTCGATGTCCGACAGTGGATCGATCTTGTTGGCCACGTGAATCACGTTTTCGTCTTCGAAGCAGCGGACAACGTGCGTGATCGCATCGGTTTCGCGGATGTTCGCGAGGAACTGGTTGCCGAGGCCTTCGCCCTTGCTCGCGCCCGCCACCAGACCGGCGATGTCCACGAATTCGACGACGGCCGGCAGAATGCGCTCGGGTTTGACGATTTCGGCGAGCGCCTTCAGGCGCGCGTCCGGCACTTCGACAATGCCGACGTTCGGCTCGATCGTGCAGAACGGGTAATTTTCGGCGGCGATGCCCGCCTTGGTCAGCGCGTTGAACAGAGTGGACTTGCCGACGTTAGGCAAGCCGACGATGCCGCATTTGAGGCTCATGGAAATCCTTCAGTAATTCAGTAAATTGCGTGATGCGCTCGACGCTGTGTGCAGGATTCGGGAAGCCTTCGCGTTTGGCGGCAAAGGGAACGCAGCGGAGCGGGACGCGACGCCAGAGCGGGTGTTGCCTCGACGATTCTGGGCGAGTTCTGTCACGGAAAGCGCAATTGTAACCCGTTCCAATCAGCTTCTTGACGTGGCTTCAGAAAGCTGCGCGCCCGATCCGTCCCTCGCAACCCCGCAGCTATAATGCGCGGATGAACGCACACCATCAGACTTTCGATGCCGCCGTGATCGGCGGTGGGCTGGTCGGCAAGACCGCGGCGCTTGCGCTCACGCAAGGCGGATTGCGCGTCGCGCTGCTCGCGCAGCCCTGCGCGCCGCTCGCCGCCGGCGCTTCATTCGACTCGCGGGTGTATGCCTTGTCGTCGAGTTCGCAGGCGTTGCTCGAGCGCTTGCGCGTCTGGCAGGCGCTCGATTTGTCGCGGCTCGGTCCCGTCTACGACATGCGCGTCTACGGCGACGCCCACGCCGAACTGCATTTCTCCGCGTTTCAGGCTTCGGTGCCGCAACTGGCGTGGATCGTCGAGTCGTCGGTGATCGAGCGCGCGCTCGATGCGGCGCTGCGTTTCCAGCCTAACCTCACGTGGATCGACAGCCGCGCGCAAGCGCTCGATTTCACCGCCGACAGCGCGAGCGTCGGTCTTGCGAACGGCAGCGTGCTCGCGGCGGATCTGCTCGTCGGCGCAGACGGCGCGCATTCATGGGTGCGCGCGCAGATCGGGTCGAAGATGAACCGGCGCGACTACCGGCAGACTGGCGTCGTCGCGAACTTCAAGGCCGAGAAACCGCACGGCGAGACCGCTTACCAATGGTTCAAGGACGGCGAGATCATCGCGCTGCTGCCGATGCCTGACGGTCACGTTTCGCTCGTGTGGTCGGCGCGCACGGAGCACGCCGAGCGGCTGATCGCGCTCGATCCGGCACAGCTCGCAGCAGAAGTGGAGCGCGTGACGGGTGGCCAGCTTGGCGGCCTCGACTGCGTGACGCCGGCACAGGGATTTCCGCTCGCGTTGCAAACTGTAGACCGCCTCGTGGCGCCGCGCGTCGCGCTGGTCGGCGACGCCGCGCATCTGATCCATCCGCTCGCCGGGCAGGGCATGAACCTCGGTCTGCGCGACGTCGCCGCGCTTGCCGATGTCGTCGCGGGCAAGGAGTCGTTTCGCGATCTCGGCGACATGGTCCTGCTGCGGCGCTACGAACGCGCGCGCCGCGAAGACATTCGTGCGCTGATGATCGCCACCGACGGTCTGCAAAAACTGTTTTCCGTGCCCGGCCCGCTGGCCAAGATCGTGCGCAATAGCGGCATGGCTTTCGTCGGTGCGCAGCCGTTCGTCAAGCGCTGGCTCGTGTCGGCCGCGCTCGGCTGAAAGGCGGGGCGCATTACGGCTTCAGCCCGGCTTCAATCCCGGCGCGGCATGCCGAACCGGTGAGACAGGTATCATGAACGCACAGTTGCTGCGGCCTTCCCAAGCAAAGGAGGGCAACGGCATGAACGCCCAACGCGCGCAGCGCGCGATTGAATCAGGAATTCAGCATGAAACGAACCTTCCGCATGGCGACCGCCATGCTTGCGATTGCCGCTGTCACCATCGGCTGCTCCGCGCAAGCCGACCAGTCCACCGACAAACTCAAGGCCACGTTGCAAACGCGTCTCGCGGACGTGACGATCAAGAGCGTGACCAAGTCGCCGATTGCCGGCTTGTATGAAGTGAACCTCGGCAGCCAGATCGTGTACAGCGACGCCAACGGCGACTACGTGCTGCTCGGCGACATGGTCGACACGAAGACGCGCAAGAATCTGACGGAAGCGCGCCTGTCGGAAACCAATCGGATTGACTTCGCGAGCCTGCCGTTCGCCAACGCGGTGAAGGTCGTGAAGGGCAACGGATCGCGCAAGATCGCGGTGTTCTCCGACCCGAACTGCCCGTACTGCAAGCAGCTCGAGACCACGCTGAAGTCGATCGACAACGTGACGGTCTACACGTTCCTGTACCCGGTTTTGTCGCCGGACTCGACCGCCAAGTCGAAGTCGATCTGGTGCTCGACTGACCGCGCGAAGGCGTGGGAATCGTGGATGCAAGACCATCAGGCGCCCACGGCCGCCGGCACTTGTGACACTGCCGCGATCGACAAGAATCTCGCGCTCGGACATGCGATGAACGTGGAAGGCACGCCTACCGTGTTCCTCGCCGACGGCCGCCGCCTGCCGGGCGCGGTGCCGGCCGACCGGCTCGACAAGGAAATGGCAGCGGTGCACTGACACACGCGGCACTGACCAAACCGAAGGAGGCGCAAATGGCGCCTCCTTTCGCATCAAGCCCCCAACAATCAGCCAAAACCACCAATCGCCGCCGATGAAGCCGATCCGCTACACCATCGTTCCCAAGCAACCCGCCGCTCACCTGTTCGAAGTCACCGTCACCGTTGCCGATCCCGATCTGGCCGGGCAGCGTTTTATGCTGCCGGTATGGATTCCGGGCAGCTACATGGTCCGCGAGTTCGCGCGCAACATCGTGACACTGCGCGCCTTCAACGACGCGGGCCGCAAGGTGCGTGTCGAGAAAACGGACAAGCACACGTGGCAGGCGGCGCCGGTAAAAGGCGCGCTGACGCTGCGCTACGAGGTCTATGCGTGGGATCTGTCGGTGCGCGCGGCGCATCTGGACGACACCACGGGTTTTTTCAACGGTACGAGCGTGTTCCTGGCGCCGCTCGGTCACGAGGAAGCGCAGTGCGTGGTTGATATCCAGAAACCGGAGGGCGCGGCGTATCGCAACTGGCGCGTCGCGACGGCGCTGCCGGAAGCGCGCGGCACGAAGCGTTACGGCTTCGGGGAATATCGCGCGCAGAACTACGATGAGCTGATCGATCATCCGGTCACGCTCGGCCGATTCGAATTGGCGACGTTCAACGCGCACGGTGTGCCGCACGACGTCGTGATTGCGGGGCGCGTGATCGGGCTGGACATGGCGCGGCTCAGCGCCGACCTGAAGCGCATTTGCGAAGCGCAAATCGCGCTCTTCGAGCCGAAGTCGAAGAAGGCGCCCGTGGATCGCTACGTGTTCATGACGCAAGCTGTCACGGACGGTTACGGCGGCCTCGAACACCGCGCGTCGACGGCGCTGATCTGCAATCGCGGCGATCTGCCCGTGCAAGGCCGCGACGCACTGACGGAAGGCTATCGGACCTACCTCGGCCTGTGCAGCCACGAATACTTTCACACGTGGAACGTGAAGCGGATCAAGCCGGCGGTCTTTGCGCCGTATGACCTTTCCGTCGAAAACTACACGTCGCTGTTGTGGCTGTTCGAAGGCTTCACCTCTTACTACGACGACCTGATTCTCGTGCGCAGCGGGCTGATTTCAGTCGACGATTATCTCGGCCTGCTCGGCAAGGTGATCGGCGGCGTGCAGCGCGGCAGCGGGCGATTGAAGCAGAGCGTCGCGGAAAGCTCGTTCGACGCCTGGGTCAAATACTACCGGCAGGACGAGAACGCGCCGAATGCCATCGTCAGCTATTACACGAAGGGCTCGCTCGTTGCGCTCGCGTTCGACCTGGCGATCCGCGCGCAGACCAACAATCGCAAGTCGCTCGACGACGTGATGCGTCTGCTGTGGCAGCGCTTTGGCCGCGATTTTTACCGCGGCAAGCCGGTGGGCGTCGACGAACGCGAAGTCGAAGCACTGTTTGCGGAAGCGACCGGCGTGCACCTGGGCGAGCTGTTTGCGGAAGCGGTGCACGGCACGCGCGATTTGCCGCTCGAAACTCTGTTGGAACCGTTCGGCGTCACGCTCGCGCCGGAAGTCGACAAGAGCGGCAAACCGTCGCTCGGCGTGCGGGTGCGCGGCGGCGCGGACTGTACGCTGACGGCTGTCCACGAAGGCAGCGCCGCGCAGAAAGCGGGGCTCTCGGCCGGCGACGTGCTGATCGCGCTCGACGGCCTGCGCGTGACGGGCTCGAATCTGGACACACTGCTCGCGCGCTATCAGCCGGGAGCCAAAGTGGAAGTTCACGCATTCCGCCGCGACGAGTTGCGCACCGCGCAGCTCAAGCTGGAAGGGCCTGAAGTGTCACGCTACAAGCTCACCGTCGCCGACCAGCGACCCGCCCCCCGCAAGGCGCGCGAGCGCTGGCTGACAAGCTGATCGTAATCCGCGCCGACGTCAATTCGCGTCGGCAGGCGGCGGATTGTTCTACCACTGCAACAATCCGTCGCTGCCGGATGGCTTTTTCCCGGATCGGTAAAAAAACACAATGGCTCCACTCGCGCAACACAGCGCGCCCCCCACTGGAGTCAACCATGACCACGATCCTGCAAATCAACTCGGCAGCCCGCTCGCAAGGCGCGAACTCGACGCTGCTCCTCAACGAGCTGACCGAAAAGCTGCAACAATCGAATCCGGGCGCGCAAGTCGTCGTCCGTAACCTGCAAGCCGAACCGCTGCCGCATCTGGACGACGCCATTCTGGGCGCGTTTTTCACGCCGGCTGATCAGCGTACCCCCGAGCAAGCCGCGATCGCCGCGCGCAGCGAAGCGCTGATCGCGGAACTGCAAGCCGCCGACATCATCGTGATCGGCGCGCCGATGTACAACTTCGGCATTTCGTCGCAACTGAAGACCTATTTCGACTTCATCGCCCGCGCCGGCATCACGTTCCGCTACACCGCCAACGGCCCCGAAGGTCTCGTGACGGGCAAGAAGGTCTACGTCGTTTCGGCCCGCGGCGGCAAGTACGTCGGCACGCCGAACGAGAGCCAGACGCCGTATCTGAAGAGCTTCCTTGGCTTCATCGGCATGACGGATGTCAACTTCATTTACGCCGAAGGTCTGAATATGGGCCCGGACGCAGCGGGCGCGGCGCTGGCTGCGGCGCGCGAAGCGATCGCGGCTGCTTGAGCTGGCTGACGAGTTCGCGGCCCAGGTTCGCTGCCTGGTTCGCGACTTGTGGCTTGCTGCTGAGGTTCGCAAGTTAAGCCGATTGCGAGCGTTGAAAACTGAAACGCCACGGAAATAGACTCCGTGGCGTTTTTGTTTTTTGCCGCTGGTTCTGCCCCGGTTTGCAGACAGGAGCCGCTAAGCCAGCATTTGCGCTTCGTCGGGCAGGCGCCAGTCGATCGGTTCGCGGCCATGCTTCACGAGATACTCGTTTGCCTTCGCGAAATGTCCGCAGCCGAGAAAGCCGCGATGCGCGGACAACGGCGAAGGATGGGGCGCCTCCAGCACGTAATGCGACTTGCCGCCGAGCAGCGCGCGCTTCGCCTGCGCATGTGCGCCCCACAGCATGAACACGAGACCGTCGTGACGCATCGCGAGTTCGTGAATCAGCGAGTCTGTGCATTTTTCCCAGCCGCGCTTCGCGTGGCTGGCGGCTGAGTCGCGCTCCACGGTCAGCACCGTGTTCAGCAGCAGCACGCCTTGCTTCGCCCACGTGTCGAGGCAACCGTGACGCGGCGGTTCGTGACCGAGGCTTGCCGCAATTTCCTTGAAAATGTTGCGCAGCGACGGCGGCGTGCGCACGTTCGGCGCGACTGAAAATGCGAGCCCGTGAGCTTGCGGCGTGCCGCGATCCTCGCCGTGATACGGGTCCTGGCCGAGAATCACGACCTTCACTTCATCGGGGCTCGTAAGCCGCAGCGCGCGGAACACGTCGGTGGGATAAACGGTTTTGCCGGCCGCGCGCTCACCGTCGACAAAACGGCAGAGCGGCGCGTAGGCATCGCTTTCAATGAAAGACTTCAGGTGCGCTCGCCATTCGGCCGGTAGCGCGGCGAACTGCTCTTCGAGCGTGAGCGGCGTGCCGGCTGCTTGCTGGGATTGCGACTGCGGCTCGGCGGAAATAGTGCCGGCCGGCGCCGCGGCGTCGCCGAATAACGATGCTTGTGACGGCGCGGAGCGGGGGCGGGATGCAGTAGTCATGGCGCAGAAGTGTCGCAGCAAACGCGGTGTGACTCAAGCCGAGGCGGCGGCGCGCACTGTAAGCGGCGATAACGCGCGGCGATGAACCCGCGCTCAGCCCGCGCGCAATTGATACCCGCGCTGCGCCTTGCTGATGTTTTCGGGCGCGAGGCCGGCGATCTGCTTGCCGAGTTCGCTCGAAAGCGCGTGCAGCGCGGCTTCGTCGCCGGACTTCAGTTCGAGTTCGATTTCCGAAATAGGCGCGCGGCGCAATTCGCCGTTCACTTCGGCCAGCACGTTGCCCTGGTCGATTGCGGCTTCAACCTCGGAGCCGTCGACGCTCACTTGCCACAGCGTGCGTGTGAAGTCCGTGCGAAACAGTTCGATCAGTTGCGGCGCAGCTTCGCGCAACGCTTGCGCGGCCGCGGGCTCGTCGCACTCGCGCAGCAGCGCGTCAATTTCGAGCGCCTCGCCCGCGACGGGCATTTCCCATTCGTGACGGCTGTGCAAGCCGTTTGCCGCACTGCCTACCGTCTTGAACGTCTGCAGCCAGCCGTCGGGTGTATGGCGCAGGCGCAACGCGCTCTTCGAGGCTGCCAGCTTGAGTTGCGGCGTGTCGAAGTAGATATTCGACAGCTTGATCGCGCGGCCCTCGTTGCCAGTGCACGCGACGAACCACTGCCCGGCCGCTTTCACTTGCGCGGCCGGCAGCAGCAACTTGATCTCGCGTTCCATGGCCATGTCGTGCTCCGCTGTGTGTGCGTTACATGAGCTGCGGTGTGCTCACGCCGCGCCCGGGAAAAACATGCGAGCAAGCTCCACGCCTGGTTCTTCCGCGCGCATGAATGCCTCGCCGACGAGGAACGTGTTCACGTCCATCGCGCGCAGCCTTTCGACATCGACGCGCGACAGAATGCCCGATTCCGTTACCACGATGCGGTCGTCGGGAATCGCTTCGAGCATGCCGATGGTGTTTTCGATCGACGTCTCGAAAGTGCGCAGATTGCGATTGTTGACGCCGATCAGCGGCGTTTTCAGCGTGAGCGCCTGCATCAGTTCGTCGCTGTCATGCACTTCGACGAGCACCGCGAGGCCGAGCGAATGCGCGAGCGCTTCGAGGTCCTGCATCTCCGAAGTTTCCAGCGCGGCGGCGATCAATAGAATCGCGTCGGCGCCCATCGCGCGTGCTTCGACAATCTGGTACGGATCGACGATGAAATCTTTGCGCAGCACCGGCAACTGGCACGCGGCGCGCGCCTGCTCCAGATACGCGACGCTGCCCTGAAAGAACTGCACGTCGGTCAATACCGACAGACAGGCCGCGCCGTGCGTTTCATACGAACGCGCAATTTGCGCAGGCACGAAGTTCTCGCGCAGAACGCCTTTGGACGGGCTCGCTTTCTTCACCTCGGCGATCACTGCGGCAAGGCCGGCCGCATGTTTTGCGCGCAGAGCGCCGACGAAATCGCGAATATCGCGCGACGACGCTTCGAGGCGCAGCTCTTCGAGCGGCGCGCTCTGTTCGGCGGCGCGGACTTCTTCGCGTTTGACCGCGATGATACGGTCGAGGATGTCGCTCATAAGAATCTCGCTACGTTGGTTGCTGCGTGATTAGTGCTTGAATTGCTGCGTGAAGCGGATCAGTTCGTCGACTTTTGCGCGAGCCTTGCCGCTGGCGATGGCTTCGCGCGCAAGCTCGATGCCGTTCGCGATGGACGACGCCACATTCGCCGAGTACAGCGCCGTGCCCGCGTTCAGCGTAACGATCTCGCGTGCGACGCCCGGCTTGTTGTCGAGCGCTTCGAGCAGCATTGCTTTCGATTCCGTGGCGTCCGCCACTTTCAATGTTCGATTCGACACCATCTGCATGCCGAAGTCTTCCGGATGAATCTCGTACTCGCGCACTTCGCCGTCACGCAACTCGCCGACTTGCGTGGCCGCGCCGAGCGACACTTCGTCCATGCCGTCCATACCGTACACCACGAGCACGTGCTTTGCGCCGAGGCGCTGCATCACGCGAACCTGAATGCCGACCAGGTCCGCATGGAACACGCCCATCAGCTGATTCGGCGCGCCGGCCGGATTCGTCAGCGGACCCAGAATGTTGAAGATGGTCCGCACGCCGAGTTCACGGCGCACTGGCGCGATGTTTTTCATTGCCGGGTGATGATTCGGCGCGAACATGAAACCCATGCCGGTTTCGGCAATCGACGCTGCGACTTGTTCCGGCTGCAGGTCGATATTCACGCCGAGCGCTTCGAGCACATCTGCGCTGCCCGACTTGCTCGACACGCCGCGATTGCCGTGCTTCGCGACTTTCGCGCCGGCTGCGGCGGACACGAACATTGTCGCCGTCGAGATATTGAAGGTATGCGAACCGTCGCCGCCGGTGCCGACGATATCGACGAAGTTCGAGTTGTCCTGCACCTCCACGTGCCGGGCAAATTCACGCATCACCGTGGCGGCGGCGGTGATTTCGCCGATGGTCTCTTTTTTGACGCGCAAGCCTGTAATGATCGCAGCCGCCATGACGGGCGAAAGTTCGCCGCGCATGATGAGCCGCATCAGATGCAGCATTTCGTCGTGGAAAATCTCGCGGTGCTCGATGGTCCGTTGCAGCGCTTCTTGCGGCGTGATTGTCATGATGGTATCTCGCTTCATCAGGCGGTGCGTTGGGCCGGCTTCGCTTTTGACTGCTTCACGAAGTTCTCGAGCAGCGCGTGGCCGTGTTCGGAAAGAATCGATTCCGGATGGAACTGCACGCCTTCGACGGCCAGTTCCTTATGACGCACGCCCATGATCTCGCCGTCTTCCGTCCATGCCGACACTTCGAGACAGTCCGGCAGCGATTCGCGTTCGATAGCAAGCGAGTGGTAGCGGGTCACGACGAAATGCTTCGGCAAATCCGCGAACACGCCTTTGCAATCGGTCTCGATCGTGCTGACCTTGCCGTGCATGATGGTTTGCGCGCGCACGACGCGCCCGCCGAACGCTTCGCCGATCGCCTGATGGCCGAGGCACACGCCGAGAATCGGCGTCTTGCCCGAGAACTCGCGCAGCACGTCGAGCGTGATGCCGGCGTGTTGCGGATTGCTCGGGCCGGGCGACAGGCAGATGCGCTCGGGGTTGAGCTTCGCGATTTCGTCCAGCGTGATTTCGTCGTTCCGATAGGTGCGCACGTCTTCGCCGAGTTCGCCGAAGTACTGCACCAGGTTGTAAGTGAACGAGTCGTAGTTGTCGATCATGAGCAGCATGGTGTGTCTCCGGTCAGAAGTCGCTATCGAGGCCGTCTTGAACCTGTTCCGCCGCGCGCAACACGGCGCGCGCCTTGTTCTCGGTCTCTTGCCATTCGGATTCCGGCACCGAATCCGCGACGACACCCGCCGCCGCCTGCACATACAGATTGCCGTTCGCGATCACGCCGGTGCGAATTGTGATCGCCAGATCCATTTCGCCGGTGAACGACAGGTAGCCGACTGCGCCGCCGTAGAGGCCGCGCTTCACGGGTTCCAGTTCGTCGATCAATTCCATCGCGCGGACTTTCGGCGCGCCCGACAGCGTGCCGGCCGGGAAAGTGGCGCGGAGCACGTCGAAATTAGTCGTGCCGGGCTTCAGCTTGCCTTCAACCGAACTCACGATGTGCTGCACGTGCGAGTACTTTTCGATCACCATCTTGTCGGTGACGACCACCGAGCCGATTTGCGCGATGCGGCCCACGTCGTTGCGCGCGAGGTCGATCAGCATGACGTGCTCGGCGATTTCCTTCGGGTCGTTCAGCAGTTCAGTGGCGAGTTCGGCGTCGCGTTCGGGCGTGTTGCCGCGCGGACGCGTGCCGGCGAGCGGACGAATCGTGACGATACGATCTTCGCCGCGCTTTTCCTGGCGCACGAGAATTTCCGGCGACGCACCCACCACGTGGAAGTCGCCGAAATTGTAGTAGTACATGTACGGCGACGGATTGAGCGAACGCAGCGCGCGATACAGCGATAGCGGGTTGTCGCGATAGGGTTTCGTCAGACGTTGGCCAACCTGCACCTGCATCAGTTCACCGGCGGCGATGTATTCCTTCGCCTTGCGCACGGCGGCGAGATAGTCGTCTTTCGCAAACTCGCGGTACGTCTCGGTGCGCACACTCGCCGAGGTGACCGGCGGCTCGACCGTTGCGCGCAAACGCTGACGCAGTTCGCGCAGACGCTGCTTTGCCTTCGTGTAAGCCTCGGGCTGCGTCGGGTCGGCGTAGATCACGAGGTACAGCTTGCCCGCGAGGTTGTCGATCACCGCGACTTCCTCGGTCAGCAACAACTGGATGTCCGGCAGATTCAGATCGTCTTTCGGCGCGCTATGCGCGAGCTTTTTCTCGATGTAGCGCACCGCGTCGTAGCCGAAATAGCCCGCGAGGCCGCCGGCGAAACGCGGCAAGCCCGGCCGCTGCGCGACCTTGAAACGGCTTTGAAACTGCTGGATGAACTCGAGCGGATCGCCCTCGTGCGTTTCGACGACCTTGCCGTCGCGTACCACTTCCGACACGCCATTACGCGTGCGCAGCAGCGTGCGCGCCGGCAGGCCGATGAACGAATAGCGGCCAAAGCGCTCGCCACCCACTACCGACTCCAGCAGGAACGAGTTCGCGCCGTTGCGCTCGGGTTGCGCGAGCTTCAGGTACAGCGAGAGCGGCGTTTCGAGGTCGGCGAGCGCTTCGGCGATCAGCGGAATACGGTTGAAGCCCTCGTTGGCGAGGGACTGGAATTCGAGTTCGGTCATGTTCCGATCCTGTACGTAGGTCCGGCGGCAGCGTGCGTCGGACAAAGCGGGGCATTGCGCGGCCGGTCAGGCGTTCGTGCGTTTTTTCGATGATGAACCGACCGGCGCGATTTTCCCATCGACGCGAGCACGGAGTTCCAGCCACGCACGTACTTTGTAGGTACACGCAGGCGGAATCAGCCGATGCAGCGAAACAGAACGATGGAAAAACGCGTGAGCGCAGCGAAGTAAAAAACGGTTGCCGAAGACGAGCTTCAGCGTACCTCAGGCGAGGTTAGCGCGACCAGCGACGCCAGGGCCAGGCTCCCCGGTCGATGCTAATCAGACTCCGTTTTTTATTCAGAAACATGAGGATGAAGGACTTTTCA